>ENA-OQET01000210-OQET01000210.1-human-gut-metagenome-genome-assembly--contig:-NODE-210-length-32361-cov-3.940218_pt1 | contig 32361 bp, 36 predicted proteins | sample MGYA00242800_ERZ504645 | MGnify/ENA primary metagenome ERZ504645 (study PRJEB26092, sample SAMD00036308) | human gut metagenome | host: Homo sapiens | study: EMG produced TPA metagenomics assembly of... | reverse complement strand
ACTGCGGAGACAAGGCTTAGAGAATATGGTTTTGTGCCAGTGTATGCCGGAACGGCAGAAAGCAGTCTTCCAGCTGGTACGGTCTGTAGCACTAGCCCAGAGCCGGGGGTTAAACTGGAGGCAGGTAGCCAAGTATATTATTGGGTGAGTTCAGGGCCTGCACAAAGCCAGGATCCGGATTCAGGAAGCGGGACTGAAGGCGAGTAGGCGTAGAAGTTGCTGGGGAGACAAATAGGACTGTCAAATTACTATGCAGGGTAAAATTATAAAAGGAATTGCCGGATTCTACTACGTTCACGTAGTAGAATTCGGTGTTTATGAATGCAAAGCCAAAGGTGTATTCCGGAAAGAAAAGATCAAGCCTTTGGTGGGAGACAATGTAGAGATAGAGATTCTTGATGAATCGGAAAAAAAAGGAAATATAGTGAAGATACTGCCACGGCAGAATGAGCTGATCCGCCCGGCTGTGGACCAATATCGATCAGGCATTGGTAGTCTTTGCAATCACGAAGCCGAATCCACACTTTAATCTGCTGGACCGCTTTCTTGTTATGATGGAAAGCAAAGAGATTCCGGTTGTGTTATGCTTTAATAAAGAAGACATTGCGACAGATCCGCAGGTGAAGGAATTGGAATCAATCTATGAATCATGCGGCTATCCGCTGGTATTTGTCAGTGCGAAAGAAGAACGGGGGATTGAAACTATACGTGAACTTCTGAAAGGAAAGACAACAGCGATCGCAGGTCCGTCCGGAGTGGGTAAATCTTCGATCATTAATATTCTGCAGCCGGAGGCAGATATGGAGACAGGGGCAATCAGTACGAAGATTGAGCGGGGAAAACATACCACCAGACATTCGGAATTGTTTGCCATTGATGAAAATTCATATATCATGGATACACCGGGATTCAGTTCGTTATATGTGAATGATTATGAAAAAGAAGATCTGAAGTACTTCTTTCCGGAATTCCGGAAATACGAAGGAATGTGCAAGTTTAACGGCTGTGATCATGTGCATGAGCCGGGGTGTGCCGTAAAGGCAGCTCTGGAAGAGGATAAAATTCATAAAATCCGTTATCAGAATTATATAGAAATGTATGAGGAATTGAAGAATAAAAGGAGGTACTGATGATGAACTATGTATTGTCACCGTCAATACTGGCGGCAGATTTCAAAGTTTTGGGTCAGGAGATGAAGAAGACAGAAGAAAATGGGGCAGCGTATATTCATTTTGACGTTATGGATGGAATGTTTGTACCAAGTATATCATTTGGTATGCCGGTTCTGGCATCAATCCATGATGCAACGGAGCAATTCATGGATGCACATCTGATGGTGCAGGAGCCGATCCGCTATGTAGAAGCATTCCAGAAGGCGGGAGCTGACTCTGTAACGGTACATCTGGAGGCCTGTGAAGACGTAAAAACGACATTGGATAAAATCCATGCATGTGGCATGAATGCAGGACTGGCTGTTAATCCAGAGACAGATGTAAAAGAGCTTGTTCCATATCTGGAAGACGTGGAGATGATCCTGATCATGAGCGTGCATCCGGGATTTGGCGGACAGAAATTTATTCCGGAATCACTGGATAAGATTCGTGCGGTCCGTGCGATGCTGAATGAAAAAAATCTGGAGACAGATATTCAGGTAGACGGAGGAATCTATGTGGAGAATGTCAGAGAAGTATTGGATGCAGGCGCAAATGTAATTGTGGCCGGTTCTGCTGTGTTCAGAGGAGATGCCGGGGAAAATACTGCAAAATTCATGGAGATATTGAAACGTTATGAATAAGAAGATTGTGATCATCAGCGGTGGGGAGCTGGAAGAAGAATTTGTATTATCAATCCTTGAAAAAGAGGAAAACCAGTATGTGATCGGCGTGGACAAAGGTATGGAGTTCCTTTACAGCCATCAGATTCTGCCAAATTATATTGTCGGAGATTTTGACAGTGTAAAAAAAGAGATTGGAGATTATTACCGTAATGAGACAGATGTTCCGATCAGGGAATTTAATCCGGTAAAAGATGCAATCCGATACAGAGATAGCAATCAGACTGGCTATGACATTAGGGGCAGGTGAGATCCTGATCCTGGGAGCAACCGGAGGTCGTATCGATCACCTCTGGGCAAATGTCAGAGCCTTGCAATCCCGTTTAAAGCCGGAATTAATGCTGTGATCATGGATCGCCAGAATAAGATCCGTCTGATCGGAGGCGGGGAAACCCATCTGAAAAAAGGAGAAACTTACGGACCGTATTTTTCTGTGTTTCCGTTAGGCGAGGAAGTATTTGGTTTCAGTATCAAAGGGGCAAAGTATCCATTGACGAATCATACACTGATACCATATGACAGCCTTTGCGTCAGCAATCAGTTCCTGGAGGATGAAGTGACAATCAGCTTCCTGAATGGAATTGTGATTCTGATGGAAACGAAAGACAGATAAAACTCTATATAAATTCATATAGGATTTTTGCAAAAAAATGGCCTACTTTGTGGCCCATTAACCTTTTGATCAAAGCTCTAATGTGGTAAGGAGAAGCGCTTGTATGAGTGCTTCTTTTTCATAGTTGTAAGTATTATAATAAAAATAACTGGTGTTTAGGTTCTGATATGATTATGCAACTGGAATTATTGGCGTAATATCAACAATTACGTTTGTGACATTACTAAGATATTTAAAATGTCCTCACTGTAAGACAAGAACCTGGTGCAGGAAAGTCATGACCAAGGAGTGATGAATTAAATCATATAGACAGGGGATGGCAACAGCAGGTTGCTTTTCAGAACATGAATTTATCTATATGATATGCTTATGGAGGTGATGACTATGGAAACAATTATAAAAAGATAGCTGCAATAAGCCAACGTTTTTCATGACGTTTTGTGCCTTGAGCAGCGCGAAAGGAATGGATATAAAAATGAATATTCACAAAGATAAGATGCTATGGTATAATACAAGTTATTGTATTAGGGTTTCTTATGAGAGAAGCTGAAATATGGGAAAAGATTTAAAAGGCAAAGAACTTGGCAAGGGAATAACCCAGGAAAGTACGGGATTATACTCAGCCAGATTTGTAGATTGGTTTGGAAAGAGAAAATAATGGCCCACTAAATGGTCCACTTGCAAAAATAAGTATGCTGAAATCAAGGAATTTATAGGAGGAAATAAAAAAATGAAATTAGGAATCGTAGGATTACCAAATGTAGGAAAGAGTACACTGTTCAACTCACTTACAAAGGCAGGCGCAGAATCAGCAAACTATCCATTCTGTACCATTGACCCGAACGTAGGAGTCGTAACCGTACCGGATGAGAGATTAAATGTACTGGGAGAGATGTATCATACCAAGAAGATCATCCCGGCAGCAATTGAATTCGTTGATATTGCCGGACTTGTCAAAGGAGCTTCCAAAGGAGAAGGTCTTGGAAACCAGTTCCTTGCCAATATCCGTGAAGTAGATGCTATTGTACACGTAGTAAGATGCTTCGAGAACAGTAATATTGTACACGTAGACGGAAGCATCAACCCACTTCGTGACATCGAGACGATCAACTTAGAGCTGATCTTTTCTGACCTTGAGATCCTGGAAAGAAGAATTTCCAAAGTTTCCAAAGTTGCAAGAAATGACAAATCTGCAGCAAAAGAACTTACACTTCTGAACAAGATCAAGGCGCATCTGGAAGATGGAAAGCTTGCAAAGACATTCGAAGAAGCAGATGACGAGGAAGAACAGGCATGGCTGGAAAGCTATAATCTTCTGACATACAAACCGGTTATCTATGCGGCGAATGTATCTGAAGATGATCTTGCAGATGATGCGGCCAATAACGAAGGTGTACAGGCTGTCCGTGAATATGCAAAAGGTGAGCAGAGCGAAGTTTTCGTTGTATGTGCAGAGATTGAGGCAGAGATTTCAGAACTGGATGATGATGAAAAGAAAATGTTCCTGGAGGATCTTGGATTAGAGGAATCAGGTCTGGAAAAACTGATCAAAGCAAGTTATAAGCTACTTGGACTGATCAGCTATCTGACAGCAGGTGAGCCGGAAGTTCGTGCATGGACAATCACAGAAGGAACGAAGGCACCACAGGCAGCAGGGAAGATCCACTCTGACTTTGAGCGTGGATTCATCCGTGCAGAAGTTGTATCTTACGATGATCTGATCGCGTGTGGAAGCCACACAGCAGCAAAAGAAAAAGGTCTGATCCGTCTGGAAGGTAAAGACTATGTGGTAAAAGACGGAGATATCATGCTGTTCCGGTTTAATGTATAATCAGGAATAGATGGATGAAAAGAGGGGGGCTGTTTCAATGCACAGAACCATAGATTTCCCTAATCTGGGAATTCATTTAAAATCTGTCGGCGATCATATCACAGTCTTTGGATTCGATATCGCATATTATGGAATCGTCATAGGAATCGGAATACTTGCGGGACTTATGATGGCGGTAATGGAAGCAAAGCGTACGCATCAGAACGTAGAAGATTATTATGATCTGGCAATATATGGAGTTATCTTTTCAATTATCGGAGCAAGGGCATATTATGTGATCTTCTCCTGGGATATGTATAAAGACGATATTAAGAGTATCATTAACATCCGTGAGGGCGGTCTTGCCATATACGGCGGTGTGATCACGGCAATTGTTGTAGTATTTATATTTGCAAAAATAAAAGGATTATCACCGTTCCTGTTATTTGACACCGGCGGATTTGGTCTGATCACCGGACAGATGATCGGAAGATGGGGGAACTTCTTCAACAGAGAAGCATTTGGGGAATATACGAATGGACTGTTTGCTATGAGACTTCCGGTGGATGCGGTAAGAAGTTCGGACATCACAACAAAGATGTGGAATCATGCCGAGACAGTCAAAGGAGTCATGTATATTCAGGTTCATCCGACCTACCTGTACGAATCCCTGTGGTGTCTGATGGTGCTGATCATCATGCTGTTGTATCGCAAGCATAAGAAATTCGATGGGGAAGTCTTCCTGATCTATCTCTTGGGGTATGGTCTTGGCAGACTCTGGATCGAAGGACTTAGAACCGATCAGCTGTTGCTGCCAAAAGTTGGACTTCCGGTCTCTCAGCTGTTGGCAGGCACGATTGTAGTGATATCCGCTATACTGATCATTGCAGGAAGAAAAAAAGCAGCAGCTTCACAAAAATAGTCCGGCTGCCGCAAACATAATCGAATACAGAAAAAAATCCCGGTATGAGAAATGACAATGAGCTGGATGCTCAAAAATGTCTGATTCACATACCGGGATTTTTTATTCATATTACATATCAATCTTACTGAGTGCTGCTTCATCAGCTACAATCGTAACATCATTATGTAACTGAAGAATAGAAGCAGGAACTTCCGGAGTAATTGGTCCGTATAAGACCTCTTTTAAGATATCCGCCTTATCTTCTCCGCTTACAACAACCAGAATTTTCTTGGCCTGCATGATATTCTTGATTCCCATTGTATAAGCCTGTCTCGGAACATCATCTTCAGATTCGAAGAAACGCTTATTGGCTTCAATTGTACTTTCTGTCAGATCTACACAGTGTGTCTCTTTTTCAAAAGCAGCACCTGGCTCGTTGAATCCGATGTGTCCGTTGTGTCCAAGACCGAGAAGCTGAAGGTCTACGCCACCCTGTTTGCGAATGATCTCATTGTATTCACTGCAGGCTTTGTCAGAATCTGCTTCCAGTCCGTTCGGAACGAAAGTACGTGTTTTATCGATATTTACATGATCGAAAAGATTGGTGTTCATGAAATATCTGTAGCTCTGGTCATTTTCCGGACTGAGTCCTTTGTATTCATCGAGGTTCACGCTTGTAACCTGAGAAAAATCAAGATCACCTTTCTTATACCATTCAATCAGCTGTTTATAAGTACCGACCGGTGAAGATCCGGTTGCAAGTCCAAGTACACAGTTTGGCTTCATAATAATCTGTGCAGAAATGATGTTTGCGGCCTTACGGCTCATATCCTGATAGTCTTTTGCTTTATAAATTACCATAATAAAATCTCTCCTTATTCTATTGTTTTTTTGTTTCTGAATATTAGTATATACATTATAAATGAATTTTCAAGTAAAATAGCATGAACTGAAACTACTTTCGAAACTGGAAAGAAACTACCTGGAATTGTGCATATTGCATAAAAAACGGATTTTAAAATAGGAAAAAACAGAGAGAAGAATTGAAAAGGATGAAAGAAGTTTCAAGAACTAAAAAGATACTTGAAAATAAAATCGAACAATACTATACTGATTGCAGAACGAAGGAGGGAACAAAAAAATGAATCAGAAAGTTGAAAATCTGAAGGGTAAATTAATTGTATCATGTCAGGCATTACCGGATGAACCATTACATTCTTCATTCATTATGGGAAGAATGGCACTGGCTGCAAAGCAGGGAGGTGCTAGTGGAATTCGTGCAAATACAAAAGAAGATATCAAGGAGATCCGGTCACAGGTTGACCTTCCGGTCATCGGAATCGTAAAGAGAGATTATGATGACAGCGATATTTACATTACACCAACGATGAAAGAAATCGAAGAACTGATGGAAGTAAAACCGGAGATCATCGCTATGGATGCTACTATTTCTAAGAGACCAGGCGGAAAGACACTGGATGAGTTCTTTAAGGAAGTAAAAGCAAAATATCCGGATCAGTTATTTATGGCAGACTGCTCTACTGTAGAAGAAGCACTGCATGCCGATGAACTCGGATTTGATTTTATCGGAACTACGATGGTTGGTTACACAGAGCAGAGTAAAGGCGATAAGATCGAGGCAAATGATTTCGAAATCTTAAGAAAGATTGTTGCAAAAGCAAAACACAGAGTGATCGCAGAAGGTAACATCAATACACCGGAAAAAGCAAAACATGTGATCGAGCTTGGTGCATACAGCGTTGTTGTAGGGTCTATTATCACAAGACCACAGCTGATCACAAAATCATTTGTAGAAGAAATGGAAAGATAATTCCGCAAGGAACTTATTAAATTAAATTTATATAAAAAAGACAAAGAAAAGGAGAAAGAAACAATGAGAAATCTTGAAAAGTACAAAGGCGTGATCCCAGCATTCTATGCATGTTATGACAACGAAGGCAATGTAAGTCCGGAAGGCGTACAGGCACTGACAAAGTACTTCGTAGAAAAAGGGTGTAAAAGGTGTATACGTTAACGGTTCATCAGGAGAATGTATCTACCAGAGCGTAGAAGACCGTAAGATCATCCTTGAGAACGTTATGAAAGCAGCAGAAGGAAAGCTTACAGTAATCGCACACGTTGCATGCAACAACACAAAAGGACAGCCAGGAGCTTGCAAGACATGCAGAAAGCCTTGGAGTTGATGCAATCGCAGCAATCCCACCGATCTACTTCCACCTGCCAGAGTATGCAATCGCTCAGTACTGGAATGACATCAGTGCAGCAGCACCAAACACAGACTTCGTAATCTACAACATTCCACAGCTTGCAGGAGTAGCTCTTACACAGGGACTTTTCGCAGAGATGAGAAAGAATCCTAACGTAATTGGTGTTAAGAACTCTTCTATGCCGGTACAGGATATCCAGATGTTCAAACAGGCAGCAGGCCCTGACTACATCATCTTCAACGGACCAGATGAGCAGTTCATGAGTGGACGTGTCATCGGAGCTGAAGGAGCAATCGGTGGTACATACGGAGTTATGCCGGAATTATATCTGAAATTAGACGAGTATGTAAGAGCCGGAAAGATGGAAGAAGCAAGAGAAATCCAGTATGCTTGTGATGAGATTATCTATAAGATGTGCTCTGCACACGGAAATATGTACGCAGTGATCAAAGCTATGTTAAAGATCAACGAAGGTCTGGAACTTGGCGGAGTAAGAGAGCCACTGCCAGCATTAGTAGAAGAAGACATGGCTATCGTTGAAGAAGCAGCTAAGATGGTTCGCGACGCAAAAGCTAAATATCTGTAAGATTATATAAAAAATACATGAAAGAAAAATATCTGTAAGGAGAGAGACGATGCAAGGGTTTACCGTAGTAGATTTAGTCATTTTAGTAATTTATCTCGCGGCTGTACTGTTCGCCGGCCTTCATTTCGCAAAGAAAGAAATGAAAGGAAAAGAGTATTTTAAAGGAGACGGAACTGTACCATGGTGGGTAACTTCCGTATCAATTTTCGCAACACTGTTAAGTCCGATTTCATTCCTGTCATTAGCAGGAAACTCATACGCAGGAACATGGATCATGTGGTTCGCACAGCTTGGTATGCTGTTAGCTATCCCGATTACGATTAAATTCTTCCTGCCAATCTACAGCAAACTGGATATTGATACAGCATATCATTATCTGGAACTGAGATTCGGAAGCAAAGGACTTCGTGTACTTGGAGCTGTAATGTTCATCATTTACCAGATCGGACGTATGTCAATCATCATGTACCTTCCATGTATGGTACTTGGAAGTCTGACTGGAATCAGCGTAAACTTACTGATCATTATCATGGGTATCATTGCTATTATTTACTCATACACAGGAGGTCTGAAATCCGTACTTTGGACAGACTTCATCCAGGGATCTGTACTTCTGATCGGTGTTACATTTGCACTGATCTTCCTGTTAGCACACTTAGATGGTGGATTTGGAGCAATCGCACATGCACTGACAACAGAGCATAAGTTTCTTGCTGTAGATCAGCCGATCTTCAATGCTAACATTTTTAAAGACAGCGTATTCATCATGATCGTTGGTGCCGGATTCAATACAATGGCATCTTACGTATCAAGCCAGGATATTGTACAGCGTTTTACAACAACAACTGATACAAAGAAACTGAACAAAATGATGCTTGCAAACGGAGGATTATCAATCTTCATCGCAACAGTATTCTACCTGATCGGTACAGGATTATACGTATTCTATCAGCAGAATACACTTCCACCGGCAGCAGCTCAGGACCAGATCTTCGCATCTTACATCGCATTTGAGCTTCCGGTTGGTGTAACAGGACTTTCTGTTAGCAGCTATTTATGCAGCAGCACAGTCTACACTTTCTACAGGTCTGAACTCTGTAGCATCAAGCTGGACACTGGATATCCAGGCAAGACTTTCTAAGAAAGAATTAAGCTTTGAGAAACAGACAAAGATCGGACAGTATGTATCTCTGATCGTTGGTATCTTCGCAATCGTAGTTGCTATGGTACTGGCTAACGGCGGAGTAAAATCTGCATACGAATGGTTCAATGGATTCATGGGACTGGTACTTGGTATCCTGATCGGAACATTTATCCTTGGAGCATTTACAAAGGTTGCCAATACATTTGGTGCAGTATGTGCATTCATCGTTGCATCAGGCGTAATGGTATACATCAAATACTTCGTACCTGCTGATCACGTATCAATCTGGTCATACTCAATCATCTCAATTGTAGTATCACTGGTAATTGGTATCCCGGCAAGTATCATCTGGAGAAAGGCAAAAGGAGACAATTCCGTACCTGCTCCTAACACAACCATTTACAAAAACTAAGAAGGAGTGACGATTTTCGTGATTTTTGGAAATATCAATAATTTATCAGAATTCCCATTCTTAGAAGAACAGGTAAAAGAGTGCTTTGAATATGCAAAGACACACGACCTTGCATCTTATGAAAAGGGAAGTCATGAAATCGATGGTGACAGACTGTTTGTCAATATCGTAGAATATACAACAACAACACCGGAAGAACGTTTCTGGGAAGCACATAAAAATTATCTGGACGTCCATGTAATGATCCATGGAAATGAACAGATCGATCTGAACTTCATTCAGAATATGGAATTAAAAGATTTTGTGGAAAAAGATGATTTTCTTCCGATGGATGGGGAAAAGAATTCTTCCGTAGTCCTGACAGATGGAGATTTCCTGATCTGTTATCCGAGTGACGGACACAGAACAGCGGTTCAGGTTCAGGAACCGGAAACCATTAAAAAGGCAATATTTAAAGTAAAGATTTAACAGAAAAGTCGAGGGCAAACCATAAAAGAACGGTTTGCCCTTTTCTGGCTGAACGAGTATAATGAAGGAAAGTGAAAGAGGCAAAGCAGAGATGAAAAAATATATTAGTATTGATATCGGCGGCACAGCAATCAAATATGGTATTGTGAGCGAAGATGCAGAAGTATTGTTAAAGAAAGAAATGAAGACAGAAGCGCAGAAAGGCGGACCGGCGATCCTTGATAAAGTCATCGGTATCGTAGAAGCATTAAAAGAAGAGGCAGACGCAGGTGTGTGTATTTCTACAGCCGGTATGGTTGACATTGAGAAAGGGGAAATCTTCTATTCGGCACCGCTGATCCCGAATTATATCGGAACGGCATTCAAAAAGACGGTAGAAGAACGATTCGGAATTCCGTGTGAAGTGGAAAATGATGTGAATTGTGCGGGACTTGCTGAGTACAAAGCAGGAGCGGCGGCAGGAAGTAAGGCAGCTGTGATGCTGACGATCGGAACCGGAATCGGCGGCTGTATTTTGCTGAATGGCGAGGTGTTCCACGGATTCAGTAACAGCGCATGTGAAGTCGGATATATGCATATGGATGACAGCGATTTCCAGACACTCGGAGCAGCCAGTATTCTGACGAAGAAGGTTGCTGCATGGAAGGGAGAACCGGCAGAAAATTGGAGCGGATATCACATTTTTGAAGAGGCAAAAAAAGGTGATAAGATCTGTAACCGTGCAATTGATGAGATGACGGATGTACTTGGGAAAGGTATTGCCAATATCTGCTATGTAGTGAATCCGGAAGTTGTCGTACTTGGCGGCGGAATCATGGCGCAGGAAGCATTCCTGAAGGACAAGATTGAAAAAGCAGTGGAAAAATACCTGGTGTCCAGCATGTGGGAGCACACAAGTATCGCATTTGCCAAAAACCAGAACAATGCCGGTATGTTAGGCGCATTCTATCATTTTCAGGGAAGACATGCATAGTCTGGAGTTATAAAATAAAGAAGCAGGAATAGTAAGATATGGAATATTATGTAAAATCAGTCGTTCCGATCATAGAATCGAATTATGATAAATTTACGACAGTGGAACGGAATATCGCAGATTTTTTTATACAGAACAGAAAGAAAGTGGATTTTTCATCAAAATCTATTTCCGAGAGACTCTTCGTATCAGAAGCGTCGTTATCCAGATTTGCGAAGAAATGCGGATATCGCGGATACAGAGAATTCATCTATCAGTATGAAGAGACATTTGTAGAAAAACGGCAGGGAATCCAATTACCGGTAATACGCGAAGATCCTGAATGCGTATCAGGAACTTCTGAATAAGACTTACAGTCTGGTGGATGAGGCGCAGATTGCAAGGATCAGCAGATATCTGAATCAGGCGGAGCGTGTGTTCGTGTGCGGAACCGGAAGTTCCGGTCTGGCAGCAAGAGAGATGGAACTGCGTTTTATGCGAATCGGTGTGGATATTGATTCGCTGGTAGAAAGAGATATGATGCGTATGCAGGCGGTATTCCAGGACAGAAGAAGCCTCGTATTCGGAATCAGTATCAGCGGATCCAAGGAAGAGGTCTTGTTTCTTCTGAAAGAAGCATATCGGAAAGGTGCGAAAACGATTCTTTTTACGGCGAACAACCGGGGTGGCTTCGAGCAGTTCTGCACAGAAGTTGTTCTGATTCCATCACTCAGACACCTGAATCATGGGAATGTAATCTCACCGCAGTTCCCGATTTTGGTCATGCTTGATATTATCTATTCTTACTATTTGGAACAAGATAAATATGAAAAAGAAGTTCTGCATGATAATACACTGCGTGCACTGGAAGAAGGAGAAGGGATGCACAGGAGCTTTTAGAATGTTAAGAGGTATGTTGGGAAAAATAAAATGGAGGATATATAAAATGGTAAATCAAAAAGTGTAATTGTCTATACAGAAGAACAAAAAATTTACAGCAGGCGGCATTGTTGTTCACGATGACAAGATCGAAAGCATTTACACGACAGAAAACGTACCGGATATGCTGGGGGAAGAAGTCGTTGACGGACAGGGGGCATACGCAATTCCGGGACTGATCGATCTGCATTTTCATGGATGCAAGGGAGATGATTTCTGCGACGGAGACAAGGATGCGATCGGAAGGATCGCGGAATATGAGGCATCGGTAGGAGTTACAGCGATCGCACCGGCTACCATGACTTTACCGGTAGAGGAACTGGAGCAGATCCTCCATACAGCTGCAGAATATAAAAAAGAAACAAAGAACTGCCGTAAGGCGGATTTTCTGGGGATCAATATGGAAGGGCCTTTTATCAGCCCGGCGAAAAAAGGGGCACAGGACGCGAGGAATATCCTGCCATGTAATGTGGAAATCTGTGACCGTTTTTTAAAGGCCTCGGAAGGTCTGGTAAAATTTATAGGGATTGCACCTGAAGAAAGTGAGCATGCAGCAGAATTTATCCGGGAAGTTCATGAAAGGGTCAATGTTTCTCTGGCACATACCAATGCAGATTACGATACAGCAATGGAAGCATGCAGAGCAGGAGCAAACCATGCAGTCCATCTGTATAACGCAATGCCTGCGTTTACGCATCGTGCACCAGGTGTCGTAGGTGCTGTTTTTGATAATAAGGATGTTATGGCAGAGATCATCTGTGACGGGATCCATATCCATCCGTCTGTTGTTCGAGCTACATTTCAGATGATGGGAGCTGACAGGATGATCCTGATTAGCGACAGTATGAGAGCTACCGGTATGCCGGATGGTCAGTATACACTGGGCGGACTGGATGTTAAGGTTGTGGGAAGACTTGCCACACTGGTATCTGACGGTGCGATCGCAGGATCTGCCACAAATCTGATGGATTGTATGCGTACAGTTGTTAAAAAGATGGAGCTTCCGCTGGAAACAGCCGTGGCCTGCGCGACCATAAATCCGGCCAGAAGCCTTGGTGTGGAAGAACAGTACGGATCTCTGGAAGTAGGTAAAAAAGCTCATGTGGTACTGCTGGATCAGGATCTGGAACTGAAAGCAGTGATCAAGGACGGAGTAAAGATCCGATAGGATCATAGAAGATAAAACGATAAAAAATAAAAAGATAAAAAGAATTTCAGGAGCAGATGACAGCAAAATTCGTGTCAGAATTTGTCGAACGAAAAATGACTGGAAACAAAAATGCATCCATGAAATTCATATATTAAATTTCACCAAGAGATCTTCATGGTAATCAGATCACCGCCAAGGTCAGGCGGGAAAATCCCATTTTTATCATAACTGAATAAACATATATTTTAAGAAGGAAAGGGGGCGTGTATGTTTCTTTATGGAGAATTATCCGTGGTGATATCTCCGATGGCGGTTCTGGATGGATCTTAAAGATGCATCTGTAGACAATGGATGGATCCTTTTTTCTTTTATGATCGGTTTCCTGATCCAGATCACAGAAAACGGGCCGAAAGGTGGAGTGATCTTTCTGGCAGGAGTGGCCGTGCCGGTGCTTCTTTTGGGAATCCTTTTTATATTCCATATGATCGGCGCCGGAGATATCAAGCTTCTGTGCGCACTTGGCGGGATCATGGGGCCGCGGACAGTTATGGAATGTATTGTTTATTCTCTGCTTGCAGGTGCAGGCATTTCTCTGGCAATTCTTATTTCTACAGGCGGTATCCGCCGACGATTCCTTTATTTATATCAGTATATGAATGAGTTTTACTGTACCGGTGAGATACGTCCTTATTACAGAAAGGGGATGAGCTTTCCGGAGAACTTTCATTTTACGGTACCCATATTTTTGAGTGCGGTGCTTTATGCAGGAGGTGTGTATTGAAGAAAAACATATTTGCGGTCTGTGATCTGGAGGTGGATTATGCTTTCAATTTTATGGATTATCTGAACCAGAAAAAGAATCTTCCGTTTGAGATCCAGGCATTTACCACGGCGGAAAGTCTCATTGCCTACGGAAAAGAAAATCATATTGAGTTGCTGCTGATTTCCGATAAAGCAATGCGAAAAGAAGTCCGTGACCTTGGTATCGGAAAGATCATCATTCTTTCAGAGGGTGTGCATCCTCCGGAACTGGATCAGTATTCAAGTGTGTATAAATACCAATCTTCCTCAGATGTGATAAGGGAGGTGATGGCCTGCTATGGAGAAGAGAAATCTCTTGATCCGGTAACTTTTCCTGTGTTGAAAAAGACAATGGAGATCATCGGTGTTTTTTCTCCTCTTGGCAGGTGTCTGAAGACATCCTTTGCACTTGCGCTGGGACAGATACTGGCGAAAGAACGTGCCGTTCTTTATCTGAATCTGGAATCCTATTCTGGTTTTGAGGAACTTCTTGGGAAAAAAAGTTTTCCCGGCTAATCTGAGTGATCTGTTTTATTATGTTCGCCAGGGAAATGAAAACCTGATCCATAGAATGAACGGAATGATCCAGACAGTAAACAATCTGGATTTTATACCGCCTGTAAGAACACCTTCAGATATCCGGACCGTGGACTGGGAAGACTGGGAGCGGCTGTTGCAGGAGATCGTACTTCACAGTTCCTATGAAGTGCTGATCCTGGATATGGGAGAAAATGGAGATGAGGATTTCCGGCTTCTGGAAATGTGCAGAAAAATCTATATGCCGGTTTTGAATGACACACTTTCTGTCTGTAAGGTGACACAATTCGAAAATCTTCTGCGTATCTGGAATAAAGAAAAGATCCTGGAAAAAACAGAAAAGGTGCATCTGCCCTTTCATATGGATAGGATCTCTTCTGACGCTTACGTAGAACAGTTGGTCTGGAGTGAACTGGGAGATTATATCCGTGAACTTTTGAGAAAGGAGCGGTCATGAACAGAGAAAAATTCCGGGAAATGTATGATCTGCTCATGGAACAGCTGGATGTTTCCAGAGAGCTGTCCGATGATGAGATCCTGGGGGTGATCGATGAACTGATATTAACTCAGGCAAGGGAACTGTTTCTTTCACTGAAGGAGAAAGTAGAGCTCAGACAGGAGCTGTTCTGTTCTGTGCGCAAGCTGGATGTTCTGCAGGAACTGATCGATGATGAAAGTGTTACGGAGATCATGGTAAATGGTCCGGATCATATTTTTGTGGAACGTGGAGGAAAATTGACCAGATGGAATAAGGTCTTCACGTCAGAAGAGAAGCTGGAGGATGTGATCCAGCAGATCGTAGGGCGCTGTAACCGGGTTGTCAACGAGTCCATGCCCATTGTAGATGCAAGGCTGGAAAACGGAGCACGTGTGAATGCAGTGGTTTATCCGGTTGCTCTGAATGGTCCGATCCTGACGATCCGTCGTTTTCCGGATGATCCTATCACAATGGAAAAACTGATCGCTTTTGGAAGCATCACCGAAGAATGTGCACAGTTTTTAAAAAAACTTGTTCAGGCAAGATATTCTATTGTGATCGGTGGAGGTACAGGCAGTGGAAAAACAACATTCCTTGGAGCTGTTACAGAATATATTCCAAAAGATGAGCGCCTGATCACCATTGAAGATAATGCGGAGCTTAAGATCCGGGGAATTGATAACCTGGTATGTCTGGAGGCAAAAATGGCCAATATGGCGGGCGCGGTGTCAGTAACGATCCGAGATCTGATCCGGTCAGCCCTTCGAATGAGACCGGATAGGATAATTGTAGGGGAAGTCCGTGGAGGAGAGGCAGTGGATATGCTGCAGAGCCTTATATGTACTATATAACAATTATATATATAACGTATATAAGGATGGAAAATATAGATTAGAGGGAAGGCATAGGAACGATATGAACATTAAGTATAGGTTATTGTGTAAAAGGTTAATAGAGGAAAGGAAGAGAGTAGGTGTCATTCAATATTATAATGTACTGTTCATAATGGAGTTATTGTCAGATAAAGACATATGGTTTTTAGAACAGTGGGTGAACGGTATAAATAACATATATGAAGGATATACATAACTGGTGTAGAATGCATTTTGTTAAATATCACACTGTATTTGTTTACAGGAAAGAGTATCCGGTAAAAGCAAATATTTGGAATGGATATTCATATATAAGGTGGCGGATGGAGCGGATGATGAATTTGGAATAAGATAAAATAGTGCTTGCATGAAAGGGAGTCTTAGAGTAGGGTATTCTTTTGAAAGTATGGATAGAACGAAGGCTGAAGGCTCTGCGCTATTCGTTTGGCAGAGCCTGAGTATTGTCCTGATCCGTAGAAAATAAATCTAACTGACCTTCTGGAGTGGAACTTTGACCGGATTCATCTTCAGTTGATTGTTCTCTTTTTTTGGGTGTTTTATGAGTGTATAATTTCTCAAAAGGAAGTGAATACTTGGATTTTTTATTGTATTCTAGTAAAAGAGCTTCTGCAAACCCTAATGAACCGGCACGACGTTCTCTGGCAGTACGACTGATTTCTCTGACAGAGACACGTCCTACTTTTTCTTTAAATGTGTCATCTTTCATTGTTTCTCCATAAGCATTATCCAGACGGGCAATAGCATTAAGCATATTGGAGCTAAAGGACATAGGCGCGCCTTCCCATGTGGCAACGCAAAGGCGTAAAACACGATCAAGAGTGTGAAAACCATATTTTTCATAGATATTAATTAAAGTGGATACAGCACATATACCTCCGGGGCGAGAGGAAGAAGTAATAGAGAGATCATATGATTCAACAAGGTCACGAATAATAAGTTCTCTATCATTACCAGCTTCAATATTAGCCATGAATATTTCATAAGGTAGTAACGATTTGACATATTTCATCTGATTTGCAAAAATATCTGCTTCTTGAGTGTAAACAAGATCATCATAAACCATGCACCAGACAGGAGTTTCTCTTGATCCAGAGACGAGAGCGACAATTTCTATAGTGTGTTGTCCGTTGAACACATAATTTATCCCATCACGTCTACTTACTTTTACAGGGTTTATCTGATAAAGGTCAAAATTAGCTGCAGCACGCTGAACGTGTTTGATAGAAAGATTACGTTGGTAATCTTGATTTGAACATAAATTTTTAATAGGTATTTGTTCAAAATGCACTTGGGGAACAAACTTTTGTAAATCTTCGGTATTTCCATCCATAATTATATTTCCTCCAATTTTTTCAAAATATTATTTGTGGTTGATATTAGGCACATAAGCTGATATTTAAGCTTATATTTTGCTGTATCAGATGCAATTTTAAAATCTGAAACTTTTAATACTCTTTCGATAGAACTGTTCCATGAGGGAATCGTCAACGTAAGACTTGCAATTTCCGCATCTGGATCAAATTGTGGCAGATTGCGTATAGATGGAATAGAAACGGAAGATTCTTTCTTTAATATCGGTTTGGCGTAATTATTCCACAGTAATTCCCTTTTCATATCATGATAACTGAGATGTTCTATCTTTTCGGCAAGAAGGTAGTTATTTAGACTTAAAAGCTGCTCTTTTGATAATCCTGAAAGTTCAATAATATTAGCTTGGGAAATCCAAAGCTGACCAGAACGAACTCGTTTGACAAGATCCGGAACTTTTTCATCAATTATATCTAGTGCACTACTGTAAGCAGAATATTTGTAAACGGTAGCCATTGCTACATTACATTCTTCGGATATTTTTTTTGCTGCGATGCTTGCACCGGAAATATGAGATTTATTCGTAGATGAAAGTTGTCTTGAAACTAAAATTTTTTCAGCATCATATTTTTTCCCAATCAGGTATTTTTATTGATATTGGTTAAATCCTCTCGTTTAAAGTTGGTCAGTACATATCCATGAAATTACATCTTCTTTACTGGAAAAATGGAGTCTTTTTATTCGGAAGGAATACTGTGTTTACGAAATAATTCATATGCTTCTATACCATTAATGACAATACCATTCCATGTGCAGATGGGGGTGTGATAGGAATGACATAATATCTGTTGCTCAAGTTGTTTATAATCTTTTTCACTGAGATATTGATACAAATTTGGTGAATTCTAGTTTTGTTTTAATGTATATATACTATAATTGCGCATATCTCATCTCCCATTATTTCTGATTTGAATTCTGTTTGTGGCAGTTTTGTGATGATGTTATCCATGGAAAATAGAGCTATTTTCTTATCTGGGTAAATATTGCCTTCTAAACGAAAAATGTTAATTTCTCCCAAGAAAGGTTAAGCTGGGAAAGTGAATATAGTAATTCTCGGCTGTACAATTCATAACTGTTACCATTGATGACAAAATAATCCTTAACTTTATGTGCCAATTTATCCTCTGCACAACTAGCCTTTATACCTATCATTTTTTGATCAGGATTAACAAGAAGTTGAATATATTCTGGGTTACCAATTTGACGGAGTGTATTGCGGTGGATTCGTATACGATTCTTTTTAAAGTCAATACATATTAGTGGATGGGAAGAGTGTTTGTTGTTCATAGGATTTTTCCTCACTTTCTGCTGTTGATGGTTCTTTTGCTTTTTCTATGGATTTATCAGTTGCCTTCTTCTTTTCTTGTATGTCAAATACTGCGTAGCCTTCAAATATATTGACTTGCATTGATTTCTGATGTTCTTCCACTGGAATACCGAATTGATTCTTCCATTCTTCAGGATAAGAAGGTGTCCTAGCAGTGGTTACAGTTCCATTGTCTTTTAGTGTACGAGGAAATATTTCAGGTGAAGTTAAATCGAAAATGAACAGTATTTCATTGCCAGAACGAATTAATTTGCCGAGAATCTTGTACCGATAATTAGGATTCCAATCCATGAGAGATATCACTTTAGCAAAGAAAATTCGACAGGTGATTTGTTTTGGCGAACGCTTTTTTTCCAGAGGAACACCAACGAAAAGAGTCTTTTTCTTCTTCTCGACAGGGACGGACAGCCAGTTTTTTTTCAATGGGATTGACTAATATTTGCACATATTCGACATCGGGTAGCTTTTTTATGCAGGCGGTATTTACAGATACCTTGTAGTTATTAAACGTAAACGAAGGTTCGTAAATATGAGCGAAGAATTCGCCACGTACAACTTGATAACCGTCATAGCTGAAAGAATCATCGTCAATGACTTCCATTTGATTTGAGGGGCTGGGTGCGACTGTTATTGGCATAGGTGTGTTGATTTTCATCATATCAGAAGGTTCTGTAGTCATATTCCATTGATTTATAGGTTGCTCGCTCATTGGGTGTCTCCTTTAATTTCTGTAATAATATTCTTTATATTTTGTATAATGGTTTCTTTGGGAGTGGTTTGTAGCTCGGGTTCTTTATAAGGTTTACTTTCTGAAGCAGTTTGCCAGTTTTTGTCCACTGTAAATTCTGTTAATTCTGGCGCTTGAGACTGAGTATAGTAATTATTACCGAAGCTATTCATCCAGTCGGCAGGATAAGCTAACACACTCTTAGAATCAGATATTGTATCAGGCGTGTTGTTATTGGGGGCGGATACTTCGTTGGTACTTGTCGGGATTCGTATTTCTGTATCGTCCATGTTGAAAATAAGGACATTTTCATTGTCTTTTTGGTGGGCAACTCCTAATATTCTATATTTGCATTTTTTGTCCCACTTAAATATCTCGTATAATGTTGGCAAAAATGCAGCACCGGAAATTGGTTTTGGAATAAGTTGACCATCTTTGAGACGTGACCACTGCACTTTATTTTTTGTTTCAGAGGAACATGGTCGAATAGCAAGTAGTTTTGAGCTCGGGTGTATTAGCATTTCGACAAATTTTATGTTTGGAAATTTCCGTATAGCATCTTTGTTAAAAGAGATCTGTTTATATGAAAAAGAAACAGAAATCCGACCAACCGAGGAGAAAAATTGTCCTCTAGCAACTTCATAGTCTCTTAAATCGAAGGAACCGGCGGAAGCAGTAATTGTTTCAGGTGCATTCATATTTGCCGGTTTAAGGACGCTTTGAGATGCTTCAAAGTAGTCTCTGGATTTAAATCCAGACCATCTTGGATTAATGCTTATAAATCCACTTAGAGAGCCTTCTTGTATCACATGTAATTCTGGTAAAATCTCTTTATTTCCATATTTCGCATTTGTAATTAATTTTTGAACAGCTATGAAATCATCTCGGGAGATAATAGCTTCATGATGTCCGACTTTTCTGTATTGATTACGGTCTTGATTGTTTTTCCTTGATTTATGGTCAAGATAATTCGGAGTCCATGTTTTTCTCGCCAGAACATCCCCACAATGGCGTTCATTTTGAAGGATTTGTAGTATGGTACTGGATGACCAGACATCATTATTCTTTTTTGTTTTACAACCGAGTTCTGTCAAAGAGTCAGCAATTTGTTGAGTACTACTTCCATTAAGATACATATAAAAAATAAGCTGCACAATTTTAGCTTCATGTGGATTGATTACAAGATCTCCATTTTCGTCTTGGTCATATCCGAGCAGAGGAGGTGTAAGGAATATTCCCCGACGAAAACGCATTTCAATGGAAGAATTCATAATTTCACTTTTGGTATGACTTTCTTCCTGCGCAAGTGTTGACATGAATGACAGAATCATTTCGCTTTTGGGATCAAGAGTATTTAAATGCTCTGTTTCAAAAAATACACCGACGGGTGGACGGAGTGAAGAAAGCTCTCGTACATATCGGATACAGTCAACAACGTTTCTTGCAAATCGGGATACACTTTTTGTTATGATTAAATCAATTTTTCCGCCTTCACAATCTTCAATCATTTTTTTGAATGCATCTCTATGTTGAAGCGAAGTGCCGGAAATGCCTTCGTCGGCATATATTTCTACAAGCATCCAATTCGGATTTTTATTTACTACATCCTGATAATGATTTTTCTGTAATTCATATGAGGATGTTTGGCGTGGATCATCCGTAGATACCCTTGCATATACAGCTACTCGTAGTTTTTTTTCCTGTTTAAAAATATCCTCTGGTGGAATGTGCCGGAATTACTTCCAGTTCTTCTGGATCAATACCTTTGTATCTTTGCCGGATTCTGGCTTTCTGTTCATCAATATTACTGCTTCGTTCTTCACTTTCTTTCATCAATAGCGACATCCTTTATAGTTGATATAACTATCATAGAATTTTTGGATTGAAAAAGACATAAACCATCGGTTAAGTGATTAACGGATGGTTTATGTAGAAATAGATATTTGATTGTTATTGAATGATTTAATAATCATTCGGGTTATCAGCATCGTAATTGTGTTTTGAGGATAGATGCCAATCATTGATTCGTAAAATGTTTTTTATGGCTGAAAGAACCTCGAATATGTAACGTTTTTCAGTGCTGGTACAATCTGCCATTAATAAATCAATGTCAGTTTGATATTCCGTAGGATTGTATAACAAGTTCCCATAGAGTAATTCATCAATAGTAATTTCAAGTGCGTTGCTAATTTTGATTAAAGATTCTAAACTGGGTTTACGCTTGGCATTTTCAATATAGCTTATATAAACAGTAGAAAGATCAGCAATTTCAGCCAGCTCCTCGGCAGATAATCCTCGTTGTTTGCGGGTTTCTCTTATACGTTTGCCTATAAGTGCATAATTTATTTCCATGTCCTCACCTCCTTTCCATCACAACTTGACTTTCTTGTGTTGTAGATAGAAAAAATGGTGAGCTATACAACAGCAATTGGTTGTATAAAGAGAAGTATATCATATGTATATAGCAAAAAGAAGATTGTCGATTGATGGGAGAAAAAGGCGATAAGTTGTAATTGAACAACAGCGAAAAAAGGGTTATCATTTATGTATTAAAAATTATGTCTGGGAGGAAAATACATGGCAGATAAAGAGGAAATAAAAACACTGGAGGAATTAGAGGAAAAAGGAAGAGTACTGCGGGAGTACAAAGAAAAATTCCGGCAGATGTGCCAAGAGAATAAAATGATAAAGGGTTCGACAGTGCTGAAACTATATGATAAAATTGAAGAAATACAAAGAGAATATGAGCATTTAGATAATAAGCTGACATTAATGGAATACAACTTTATATAGTTCTATTTTTTTTGTTTTAATACTACTGTTTCCCTTAGTAAATACTTGTAAGATACATCTCTAATAATTTTGCGGATTTCTAGTTACAATTAAGGTAACTACTATCGGAAAGAGGTGTATTTACTTGCGTACAGAGGATTATATTGCGGACAATATTATAGCTTTATGTAAAAAACGTGATATGAGTAAATATCGGCTGTCACAATTGACTGGTATATCTCAATCTTCGATTGGAAAAATTATTGCTAAAGAAAGTTTACCAACTATGCCTACTGTAGAAAAGATATGTGATGCACTGGGAGTAACAATGGCACAATTCTTTGCCGGAATGGATGTTCCAGTAAGCTTATCAGAATCACAACAAGAGGTTCTGAATATTTGGAATAATCTTGATGAAAAAGAACAGAATGTAGTGATACAAATGCTCCGGGGACTTCAAAAATAAAGGAAACAGTTGTAACGAAAATGTTGACTGTTTCTTTTTTTATGGAGTTGAGAGATTATGGTGATTGAAAAGAAATATTATGATATTGCACAGCATGAATTGGAAGAAATGCAAAGAGAAATTAATGAAGAAAAAGCGCAAATGTCAGAAGAAGAGATACTAGAGGATAAAAAATGGCATGATGAACAATTGGAAACAATTATTAAAAAGGCAGAAGCTCATATGCGTCGTTTTAAGAAAGTTCCAGATCCTCAAAAAGTAGTGAAATTCACTTTTTTACAAAAAGATGCATTGGAAATTGCACGAAATATGCAGATGAATATAAAAACTGAGCGTAAAGAAGATGATTTATGGGGGACGATAGAAATGTCATTTAATAATATGTGGTTTTTAGATTCGGCTCCTAGTGAATGGAAAGATATTTGGAATAACTTGCTGAAAGAAGCTCAGAGAGTGTATATAGAAGCAAAAGATAACATGATCATGTATCAATATTATTATGATTTGGCGGTAGAAGTTCCTTGTGTGCAGACACAATACAAATAATGATATATGAATGCTGTTCTGTAATAATTTTATGATATACTGTGGATATGATATGTAAAAATAGTCGGAGAAAGATTTGTGAATGCACGATTATTTAGGAGGAAAAAAAGCATGACAGATGCAGAACAAAGAGAGGCTGCCCGTCAATTTGTAAACCGATGGATGGGAAAAGGGAAAGAAGATGAAGATGGACGTTCTTATTGGATTGATTTATTGACGAATGTTTTGGGAATGGATAATGTGACAGAACGTTTGAACTTTGAAAAGAAAGTTGTAATTGATGGAAATACAAAACGTATTGATGTGTATATTCCTGAAACACGAGTAATTATTGAACAGAAGAGTCTTGGAAAAGCATTGGATCAGAAAATCAGGAATTCAGGAGATGTTGATCTTACTCCATTTGAACAGGCAGACAGATATAATGGAAAGCTGACTTTTGATGAAAGAGCTCGGTGGATTGTTACGTCAAATTTTGCTGAAATTTGGATTTATGATATGAACCAGAAACAGCCAGAACCGACAAAGATTGCTTTAGATGAATTACAAAGCAAATATCCATTGTTGGACTTCTTGGTGAAAAAGGAAGTAAAGACAATATCGCATGAAATGGAAGTATCAATAAAAGCAGGAGGTATTGTTGGGCTTATTTATGATGCGTTTTTAAAACAATATCGTATACCAGATATTAAGGAAAAGGATGAAACACTTGAGCAGAGAGAAAAAAGAGAGCATAAACTAAAGAGCCTGAATGCTTTATGTGTGCGAATTGTTTTTTGCTTGTATGCAGAAGATGCTGGTATTTTTGGAAAGAGAAATATGTTCCATGATTATTTGGAAACATATGAAGTAAAGGATTGCCGGAGAGCTATAATAGAATTATTTAAGATATTGGATACACCTGTATCAGAGCGAGACGAGTATTTAGAGGAAGAACTTGCTCAGTTCCCGTATGTAAATGGTGGGTTATTTGCTGATGAAACTATTGAGATACCACCTTTTACAGAGAAAATTAAAGAATTACTTCTTACAAAAGCGTCAGAAGATTTTGACTGGAGTGATATTTCTCCAACTATATTTGGAGCGGTATTTGAATCTACATTAAATCCTGAGACCAGACGTTCAGGAGGAATGCATTATACATCTATTGAAAATATTCATAAAGTTATTAGTCCTCTTTTTTTTGGAAGATTTGCAGAAGGAATTTGATAGTATTAGAGCAATTCAAGTGAAGCGTACCAGAGATAAAAAATTGGAAGAATTCCAAAATAAATTGGCATCACTTACATTTTTTGATCCTGCGTGTGGTTCCGGAAATTTCCTTACAGAAACATACCTGTCGCTTCGTCGTTTGGAGAATGAGGTGATAAAGGAAAAAGTTGGCGGACAAATGACATTGGTAGAGGTAAATAATCCAATTAGAGTTTCTATTCAGCAATTTTATGGAATAGAGATTAACGATTTTGCAGTTACAGTTGCGAAAACGGCTTTATGGATTGCAGAATCTCAAATGTTGGAAGAAACGAAAAATATTGTGTATGGATTTAATGACGATTTTCTTCCTTTAAAGACATATGTAAATATTACAGAAGGAAATGCATTAAGAATTGATTGGAATGATGTAATTCCTGCAGAAAAATTATCGTTTATAATGGGAAATCCGCCATTTGTAGGAGCACGTTGGATGGCGTCGGAGCAGAAGGAAGATGTTGAGAAGATATTTGAAGGATGGAAGAGTATAGGAAATCTTGATTATGTTAGTTGCTGGTATAAAAAAGCGGCTGACTATATGGGAAATTATAATATCAGAGCAGCATTGGTATCAACTAATTCAATTACACAGGGAGAAAGTGTTTCGATTCTCTGGAAACCGCTTTTTGAATCAGGTGTACACATTGATTTTGCATACAGAACATTTATATGGGATAGTGAAGCGTCAATAAAAGCGCATGTTCATTGTGTAATTGTTGGCTTTAGCAGAGCTGTAAATAATAAGCAGAAAATAATTTATTCAGGTGAGAACGCAATTCCGGCGAATAATATTAATGGATATTTGCTTGATGCAGAAAATATATTCATTGAAAAAAGAATGAAACCATTGTGTAATGTTCCTGAAATAGCATTAGGTGGGCAAGCAATTGATGGTGGATTTTTAATATTGACGGAAGAGGAAAAGGAAGAGTTTTTGGAAAAAGAACCACAGGCTTCTCCGTTTTTTAGACATATATGATGGGAAAAGATTTTATTGATCGAAAGCCGAGATATTGTATTTGGCTTGTTGGAGCTGATCCTGGATTATTAAAAAAATGTCCGATGATATTAGAACGAGTGAATAAAGTACGTGAATTTAGACTTAGTAGTACAAGAGCGAACACAAAAAAAGCGGCTGAGAATCCAACTTTATTTGCATCAATACTTGAACATAAAAATCAATATATTGCGATTCCCAAAGTTTCTTCTCAGAATCGTAGATATATTCCAATGGATTATTTAGATGGTGAAATTATTCCGGGAGACAAATTATTCACTATGCCCAATGCATCATTTTATGAATTTGGTGTATTGATGTCGAATGTTCACATGGCATGGATGCGAGCAGTGTGTGGAAGATTAAAAAGTGATTATAGTTATTCAAACACAATAGTGTATAACAATTTTCCGTGGCCTGTAGTAACGGAGAAGAATCGGGAACAAATTGAAAAATCGGCACAGGAAATTTTGAAAGCAAGAACATTATATCCTAGTAGTAATCTTGCGGCTTTATATGATCCTTTAACAATGCCAGCCGAGTTACGACGAGCACATACTGCAAATGATAAAGCTGTTATGGCTGCGTATGGCTTTAGTACAAAAATGACGGAAGCAGATTGTGTGGGAGAGTTGATGAAATTATACCAGAAAATGCAATGATAAAAGTTTATAGAGCTGTTTTTTGCTCAAAGTAAAATATTTGAAAACATAGAATATTCCAAATCCATAAAAGATGAATGAAAACCAATATGGGAATTTTACATGTGTTACAAAATTTGTAAAATTTTCATATTGGTTTTTTTGTAATCTGTAAAAATTATAAATTTGGATATCGAGTAAGGTTTCGGATTTTTGATTTTTATGTATTTTTCAATTTTGGATATGGCTCCGAAATTGGCAATTTTGCGGAAGTGTATCCACACTTCCTGTCCTTGCTATTTTATAATCACATGGTGATTTCACAGGGATATAGGGCTGTTTAGCCTATTTTTTCTCCCTGTGCTGTGACCGAAGAAATTCGAGGAACCAATTATATATTTATGCTGAATGTGAGGAACTAGGGAGCACAATCCTTAGCAAGATTCCAACATCCGGAAAATGCCATAATGCTAAAATAGCGATATGGTATTACCGGGGTGGATCTTGCTCTAATGTGTACAGTAATCTCGGCATAAATAGAAAGAATGGGTTTGGGGAATCCCCAGCAAGATATAAACCTGATGAAAGAATATTTGTCGGAAAGACAATATTGTTAAACACAGGTGGATCTTGCTCTGGGGTAATTGAGAAACTTATGAGAAACAGAGATTCCACATATATTCTATTTACAAGGGATTTTATTTCAACGATGAAAGAAGTATTTTTATATCATCAAAATGCTATTGGGAGTTTATGCTGTTGGAAAGGCGTTGGCAGGAAAACAACTTCTAGTTGTCGGTGCAAATATAATGAATAGAAGTGTCCATTATATTTTTGGTGATAGGTATTTTTGTGGAATGCACTTTTATTTTTTTTGAATAATAAAATTTTAAATCTGTAGTCGATAGAAGCAGATGGTTAAAAAAAGCTTTTGATAACCATGAGTGTAAAAACAGAAAGCTGCGAAAATTTATTATGAGCTAATAGCAAAATTTGATATTTTGTGATATTGAGGGTATGGAGAATCGTAATCTCTATCAAGTTTGCCAGAGAATCATAATCCAGAAAAGGGATTTTGAGTTACTCTAGGCGATACTTGCTTTAGAAAATGATTAGCCATAATGAGTTGGAACGTGGGAGGAGGAAGTGTTAAAAAAAGAGAGAGCCATAAGTAACTCTCTCTGTGATAAAATCAAAAAGTTATAGTATCAGTGATTCGGTAAGATTACAAAAATCCTTAACAGGAATATTTTCTTTAAGTGGTAAAGCTGTCTCTAAAAAGGTTTCGTCTGCAAATCTTTCGAGTTCAGAATCAAAATGTATAATTGAAGCATTTGTATTTAATTGATATGGCGGAATTGTAACAAAATAATCATAATCTTCGTAAGAAGGAGTGGCGCAAGAAACTTTGATTTTTCCGCCCAATTTCAATTTTGCAAATTCTCCATAAATGGCAGTTAAGGCTTTTTTTCTTTCTTCATCAGAAGTAATTCTATCTACATATCTAATATACCAATAATCTATATTTCCCTCTTTTAATTCAATTAAATAATCGTATGATCTGGGTGTTCCGGATTTTATTGTCCATTCAACTTTATGCAGACTTGTCATCATGGAAAGTCCACGCATTAAGGTAGAAAAAAATTTTTCATGCACCTGAACAGTAGAGAGATCCAGAGAAAATCCATTGTCTGCAATTATCTTTTTTCGTTCCCGTATTTTCTTAGAAGAATATCCCGTTGCATCATATAACTCTTGGATAAGTTCTGGATCATCAATGGCTTTTGCAATTTTATCAATAGTGCTTTTATATGGTCTTCCAGATCGGGCACCGTTGAGCATTCGTGAAATGGTTGCATTATTTAAGCCTGTTTGTTCAGATAATTCTTTTTGTGTTTTTTTCTGTAAAATGATTTGAAGTATATTGATGAATCTTTCCTGATCGTAAACGCTGTCAGGATTTATTAGTGTGCCTGAATTTGATATAAATTCGTTCATGCAAATCTCCTCTTGACTTCTTTGACTTTATATAAATTGACTTCTTGTATTTTATCTTATCAATTATATCCCTAAAAATCAATTTAAAACATAAAGAAATCAAAAAATGCTTTATTGATATTCTTACAAAAGTCAAAGAAATCAAAAACGTAATTGACATTTTGACTTCTTTGTGTATAATGTAGAATTAAGAAGTCAAAGAAGTCAAATAAATCAAAACGAAAGGAAGGAGGGCTGTGGATTGAAATATAGGGTTGTTTCGATTTTGAAAGATAATAGACCACGTTTTTTGATTATTTCTGATATTGAAGAAATTGAAATTCTTCCATCAAAGTATTTGAAGCATCTGGATCAGATTAATGCTTCTCCGAATACTGTAAAATCCGCAGCCTTCGCACTTTCATATTATTACAATTATCTGCAGGAGCAAACGATAGGATTGGATGAGATTACATTGCTATCCTATTCAGAGCAGAATAAACATTTTATTGATTTCTTGTATTGGGTTAAGAGTGGAAAGCATACTGAGCATAATACACAAACGAGCAATAAGACCTGCAATATGTATCTTGGTGCAGTTTTCAGATACTACCAGTTTTTGGCACTGGAAGATGTTTTGCCAATGCTTAAAGTCTTACGAGTAAAAAAAGTATCGTATTTTGACAGTATGGGAGTAAATCATCAAAATGCAGTGAATTCGTTTAAAGGTTTCTTCAAAGAAGAAGAACCTAATCTGGAAGAAATAACATCCGAAGAAATACAGGAGCTGATAAATGCCTGTACGAATGATAGAGATCGATTGCTGATAGCAATGATGGCAGAAACCGGTCTTAGATTAGGGGAAATTCTGGGAATCCATTATACCGAAGATATTGATTTTGAAAGAAGGACGGTTCGGGTAAGGTATCGTGAATCCAATACCAACTTGGCAAGAGCAAAAAATGCAGAATATAGAATGGCTTTGTTAAGTAATACAACTTTTGAGTTCTTGGTTAAGTACATTTCTGATAATCGAAAAAGTCTGATGAACTCGGAGTATCTATTTACAAAATTGACTGGAAAAAACAAAGGAGAGCCATTAGATGCGGATTCTGTGTATAGCATGTTGAAAAGACTATCCAAAAAAACGGATATCAATTCCCATCCGCATCAGCTCCGACACTATTTTGCGGAGGAAAGAAGAAAAGAAGGATGGGATTTGAATGACATTCGTTTTGCCCTGGGGCATAAGAAAGTTGAAACTACCATTAAATACTTGGGTGAAAATAATGAACGATTGATAGAAGCAACAGATCAATACTACTCAAATAATGAAGATTTATACCAAATTGCAGATTTTCTGTAAAAGGAAGGAGGGATTACCTTGGCAGTATTAAAAATTGTTCCGAAGTTATATCAGGAAAAAATATCTGAGAAATTAAAGGAAGAAATATCTTTAGTTACGAATGGAGAAGCAAAATACTATAACCGGTTATATAAATTTTTTCAGTATACAGATATACAGTGTACTGCAGATATTAACTATGAAACGAGAAAAATGTATATGGAGTCTCTTGAAAAAGAGGATATTTCAGAAAAATATAAAGTGGAATTAATGAGCTTATTTGATCGTTTAAAAATAGAAAATATGCCGGATGTCTATTCACAAGGAAATCCTTTCTCTGTAGAACAGGAGTTTTTTAAGCAAGACAAATTGTTTTTGCTGTATGTCCCCAATAAGAAGAAAGCACAATCTTTCCGTCAGGTGGTCGATAAGAATGATTTGTTATGGGACTTAACGAGGATACATTCATCACAGTTGGTGCGACAGACAAAAATATTGCTGTGTGAAATTCTGAATATGGATAAGGTACAAAGACATCGAAGATATTTTTTAGAACCATTAAAAGCACTTGTACGGTTTTGCGATAAGTACGGAATAGATGATATTGAAGAAATGGAACAGGCAGATGAAAACAGATTTTATCTGTATTTAAACAAGGAGTCAGAAATTATAAAAAAACAGGCTTCTAAGATTGTTGAGTTTGCGAGAAGAACGTTATTTCTAACAGATTCAGAGATAAATTGGCAAGCATGTATCTGGTATATGGATAGGTTTCAGTTTGATAAATCAAGAATCAATGCCAGTTCACCTGTTAAAAGTCTTTCATTTATTAATATTTACGAAAAAGAAAATCGTTGGTATTTACAATTATACGCAAAATATTTAGTTGGGATATCTGATCTGTCTTTATCAAATATCCGAAATACAATAAGTTTTATTTCACAATTTTTAAAATATCTGGATGGACAGAGTAAGAAAGTAACTGAACTGGAGATACAAGATATAGCGGATTATGTATCTATTTTGGATGTGTCCGATATTAAATATTCCACGTTTAACCGATATATAACTCATATACATACATTTCTACAGTTTTTGAAAATGAAAAATATTGAAGTGTTGAAGTTTTATCCGGAACGATTTTTAAAAAAAGGTTTTCCAGAACACAACGAAAGAAGTGTTCCAGAAAAAACAATTGCTCATCTGATTAAGGAGTTGCCGGCATTCCCAGAGCATTTACAGTTGATGTATTTGATTTTGTTTTGCACAGGAATTAGGAAAAGCGAGGTTTGTACAATAAAATCGGGAGCCTTTTATTCACAAGGCAATGAGAATTGGATGCGCATATATCAAAGCAAAATGCGGAGGGAAAAAGTCATTCCTGTTCCGAGTTTATTGGTTGGACTGGTGAACGATTATGAAAAAAAGTACGGAATAAAAAATGGGGAGTATTTATTCAAAAATAAAAAAGGTGGTGCATTTAATGGACAGACATTTTCAAATCAGATGATTCGGGAGTGTAAGGCTCGTGGGATTGCCTGTGGAGATTATATCTTTAGAGCACACGATTACAGACATAACCTTGCAACTTCAATGTACGGAAATGGAGTTTCTATACAAGGGGTACGAGATTATCTGGGACATTCAAGTGAGAATATGACAAAACAGTACATTGATTTCATGCCGGAACGTATTGTATCGGCTGAAGATAAATATTTTTCAAGAAATCAGTCATTTAAATTGAAAGGAGTAGAAGATGATGAAAGGTAATATTAATTTGATTTCTTATGACTGTTATCAACAAGCTACAGAAAAACAGTTGGCTGGGCTGAAATGGAAGGAAAACAGGGTGTACTACATATCAAAGATTCGTAATGAAAAGATACAGGATGAGATTTATGGGTATATCGATGATAGATGTAGACGTTTATCATTATCAACAGCCGTAAATGATATTTACAGATTTGATCTGTTGAAAGAATTTCTGAATGAGAAGTGTACAAGCTGTAGCAGCATTACTGATAAAAAATGGGAAGAACTGGAGAGAAGCTATAAAGCATTTTTATATAAAAAAGGATTGGCGCTGTACGTTAGAAGAAATAGACCGGATAGGCGGAATGTTGAGCAACAAAATAGCGCTCAGGTTTCTTTTCTGAAAATGTATTATGAGTATGTTGTGAAGTGTAAAACAGCAGATATTCCAGAAAATGAAAAAGATGTATGGGATATGAGAAAGCTGGATATTGTGCCAAGGAGTAATCCGATTCGTGGAAGATATAGATTAGATTTTCGTGAGATTAGGCAGAGAGAATTTAAAGAGATAATAAAGAGAATATTGTATAGCCACTGCCAGACAAAAGCAATGGGTAGTATAAAAGGCGAATTGTGTGGATTCCGTCGGTTTGCTAGATTTATGTATGATCGGTTTCCAGAAGTAAAGCATTTTACAGAAATTAGCAGGGATATGATAGAAGATTATCTGGTTTATATAAAAACGGATACCGGTCTTACATCAGTCAGTTACACAACAGAACTGTCGGTTTTGGATAATCTGCTGGATGAAATTGGGCGGGAACTGGAAATAGAAAATTTATGCAATCTTTTTCTGTCCAGTGATTGCAGAGCATATGACAACGCTTTGCCAGAAGCGTATTCAGATGCAGAAATCAGGAGATTTAATAGTGCATTAACAAAATTAAAGCCCCAGTTAGGAAGATGTCTAATAATACATCAGATGCTCGGTACAAGAATAGAGGATACGTTGACTTTGCGAAGGGATTGCTTATCTGAGAAATCTGGGCATTATTTTATAACTATTCTCCAGCATAAAACAAGGAAATACAAAAGACCAGTCAGCGATCAGCTGGCAGAAGTGATTAGAAAAGCAATAGAAGTTTCAGAAAAGGACCATCCAGATTCAGAATATATTTTTCTGCAAGATAATGGGAAATTATATACAGATTCAATGCTGAAATATCATGTAAATATCATGATTTATGAAAATGATATCAGGGATGATAATGGAAATTATTTTGAGTTTCGTACACATCGTTTTTAGACACACTTTTGGAGTAAAACTTACAGAAATGAAATTAGATGATGATAGCATTGCAAGGCTGTTGGGGCATAAGGATACACGAACCATACCACATTATCGGCGGTTAAGAAACGAAGCATTAGCGGAGGATACAAAGG
>ENA-OQET01000209-OQET01000209.1-human-gut-metagenome-genome-assembly--contig:-NODE-209-length-32484-cov-4.315944_pt1 | contig 32484 bp, 37 predicted proteins | sample MGYA00242800_ERZ504645 | MGnify/ENA primary metagenome ERZ504645 (study PRJEB26092, sample SAMD00036308) | human gut metagenome | host: Homo sapiens | study: EMG produced TPA metagenomics assembly of... | reverse complement strand
AAATAAAAGAATATGCGCCGAAATGTGGCAAAATAAGAAAAAGCAACAATATGTTGCTTTTAAATAAAATTAACAATATAATCAGACTATTTTAAACTAAGAGTACTGTTATGATATTCGCTGGAGAATGTAACATCTGTTCCAAACCATTCTGGTGGTGTGAAAGAGAGTGCCGAAGCTTCATCTGGAAATTCTACTTCAGCCAGAAGCAGTGGAGCCAGATCGTCTTCAAAGACATCTAATTCAATAGTTAGAGAATCATTGAGTGGAATCATATAACGTTTTTTTCTGATGAGACGCCGTCAATCTTTGTGAGCAGATGCTGATATGAAGCTTCATCAAGTGGCAGATTATATTCTTCTCTTGCCATGAGACCTTTTGATTTATAAGTGAGTTCATGTTTATTATTGTCCTTCCGGATGCGAATAACCGGATCCGTGTTCAGATAAGCCTGTTCGATGTGACGACAGGGATAATCCTGATAATCTTCCGGAAGAGTATCAATAAGATATTTGCGTTCTATTTCCATATTATAATACCTCCATGGCATAATCATAATTCAGTTTACACAAAAAGTAAACAGTGTTACTATTAAGAAAATGAGTCAAGAAAAATAAGAAAAGGAGAGATCCGTTATGAAATTTAGTATGAAAAAAAGTAACTGTATTATTAGCAGATGGATTTGAAGAGATTGAGGCTCTGACGGTAGTAGATCTGCTTCGAAGAGCAAAAGTGTATGTGGATACAGTATCAATTACAGATGATTATACAGTGCGCGGAGCACATGGAATACCTGTGCAGACAGAGGATCTGATCACAGAGATTGATTTTAAAGAATCCGATATGATCGTGCTTCCGGGTGGAATGCCGGGAACAACAAATCTGAAAGAAGATGAGAATGTCAGAAAGGCAGTTCAAGAAGCATATGACGACGGAAGATATGTGGCAGCAATTTGTGCGGCACCGACAATTCTCGCAGATATGGGACTTTTTAAAAGGAAAGAGAGCGACTTGCTATCCAGGCATGGAAAGTGAGATTGAAGATGCATATCTGACCGGAGCACCAGTAGCAACTGACGAAAATATCATTACAAGTCAGGGAGTTGGAACTGCAATTGATTTTGCACTGAAACTGATCGAAGTGCTTATCAGCGAGGAAAAAGCAGTAGAAATTGCAGATTCTATTGTATATCAGAGATAATTTATGAAAACCTTATAAAAAAACGCAATATCCGTAAAATCGAACTGGATATTTGGAAATGTTTGTGATATACTTCTTGAGTGAATGCAATGTAATATGCCCTTTTGCGGATTGCCCATGCAAGGGGGATAGAAATAGGAGGAAAAGGGTAGATGAGTTTACAGGTAGAAAAATTAGAAAAAAATATGGCGAAACTCACAATCGAAGTTTCTGCTGATGAATTAGAAAAAGCACTTCAGAATGCATACAAGAAACAGAAAAATAAAATCAGTATGCCAGGATTCCGTAAAGGAAAAGTTCCGCGTCAGATGATCGAGAAGATGTACGGACCGGAAGTATTTTATGATGAGGCAGCAAACCGCATGATCTCTGAAGCATATGCAAAAGCATATGATGAGAGTGAACTTGAGATTGCTTCCCAGCCGACAATTGATATCGTTCAGCTTGAGAAGGGAAAACCATTCATCTTCACAGCAGAAGTTGCAGTTAAACCGGAAGTTAAACTTGGAGAGTACAAAGGACTTAAAGTTGACAAATACTCTACAAGAGTAACACAGAAGGAAGTTGACGAGGAAATTGAGAAAGTTCGTGAACAGCACGCAAGAATCGTTGAGGTTACAGACAGAGCTGTAGCAGATAAAGATGATGTCACACTTGATTTTGAAGGATTCGTTGATGGTGTTGCATTCGAAGGCGGAAAAGGTGAGAACTATCCGCTGACAATCGGATCTGGATCTTTTATTCCGGGATTTGAGGAGCAGCTGATCGGAGCTGAACTTGAGAAAGAAGTAGAAGTTAAGGTTACATTCCCAGAAGATTATCACTCAGAAGATCTGAAGGGTAAAGAAGCTGTATTCAAATGTACAGTACATGCAATCAGAGCCAAAGAGCTTCCGGAAGTAGATGATGAGTTCGCATCTGACGTTTCCGAGAAGGCTGAGACACTTGATGCTTACAGAGCAGAAGTAAAGGCTCAGATCAAAGAGCGTAAAGAGAACGAAGGAAAGGCGAAGAAAGAAGATCAGGCTGTAGAGCAGGCAGTTGCTAATGCAGAGATCGATCTTCCGGAACCAATGGTTGACCTTCAGGCTAAGCAGATGGCTGATGATTTTGCACGCCGCATTATGCAGCAGGGACTCAGCGTAGAGCAGTACTTCCAGTTCACAGGTCTCTCAGAAGAGAAGATGATGGAAGAGCTTAAGCCACAGGCTGAGAAGAGAATCAGAACAAGACTTGTTCTTGAAGCAATCGTAGCAGCAGAGAATATTGAAGTATCTGATGAGCGTCTTGATGAAGAGTTAGCTAAGATGGCTGAGTCTTACAAGATGGAAGTTGAGAAGCTGAAAGAGTTCATGGGTGAGAACGAGAAGAAGCAGATGAAAGAGGATATTGCAGTACAGGATGCAGTTACTCTGATCGTTGATGCATCTGTAGAAGGCTAATCATTTATTGGATTTCTTGAGAGGGTGCGCCTGTATATCAGGTGTGCCTTTTCTCTTTAGCGACAATCATATAGAAAAGGAAGGATAGCATATGAGTTTAGTACCTTATGTCATTGAGCAGACAAGCCGCGGAGAGCGTTCCTATGATATTTATTCAAGACTTTTAAAGGAGCGTATCATTTTCCTCGGAGAAGAAGTAAATGATGTGTCAGCAAGCGTGATCGTTGCACAGCTTCTGTTCTTGGAGGCAGACGATCCGGATAAGGATATCCAGCTGTATATTAACAGCCCGGGAGGATCTGTAACAGCAGGTCTCGCAATCTACGATACAATGCAGTACATCAAGTGTGATGTTTCAACAGTATGTATCGGTATGGCAGCCAGCATGGGCGCATTCCTGCTTTCCGGTGGAAAGAAAGGAAAGAGATTTGCCCTTCCAAACGCTGAAATCATGATTCATCAGCCATCCGGTGGTGCACAGGGACAGGCAACAGAGATTCAGATTGCAGCAGAACATATTCTTCGTACAAAGAAGAAATTAAATGAGATCCTGGCAGCAAATACAGGAAAGCCGCTGGAAGTGATCCAGCAGGATACAGAGCGTGACAATTTCATGTCTGCAGAAGAGGCGAAAGAGTACGGTCTGATCGACGAAGTAATAGTAAACCATTAATGGGTTATTGAGGTGACAGAATATGGCAGGAAAAAAGACTGAGGATATCGTAAGATGCTCGTTTTGTAATAAGACACAGTCCCAGGTCCGTAAGATGATCGCAGGACCAAGCGGAACCTATATCTGTGATGACTGTGTTGCTATTTGTACCGAGATTATTGAGGAAGAATTAGATTTTAATGACAGAGCTGCACTTGACGATATTAATCTCCTGACACCGGAAGAGATGAAAGCTTTTCTGGACGAATATGTGATTGGACAGGATGAGGCGAAGAAAGTTCTTTCTGTTGCAGTTTACAATCATTATAAGAGAATTCTGGCAGAACAGGATCTTGGAGTAGAACTTCAGAAGAGTAACATCCTGATGCTTGGACCAACAGGATGTGGTAAGACACTTCTGGCACAGACACTTGCGAAAGTGCTGAATGTTCCATTTGCAATCGCAGATGCCACAGCACTGACAGAGGCAGGATATGTAGGAGAGGACGTTGAAAATATTCTCCTTAAGGTGATTCAGGCAGCAGACGGAGACATCGAGCGTGCAGAACACGGAATCATTTACATTGATGAGATTGATAAGATCACAAGAAAATCAGAAAATCCATCCATCACACGAGATGTTTCCGGAGAAGGTGTTCAGCAGGCACTTCTGAAAATCATCGAAGGAACAGTTGCGTCTGTTCCACCGCAGGGCGGAAGAAAGCATCCACATCAGGAGTTGATCCAGATTGATACAACGAACATCTTGTTTATCTGTGGTGGTGCTTTTGAAGGAATCGATAAGATCATTGAGACGAGAATCGATAGAAAATCAATCGGATTCAATGCAGAGATCGCATCAAAACATGAGTACGATATGGATGTACTTCTTCAGGAAGCACTTCCACAGGATCTTGTAAAGTTTGGTTTGATTCCTGAGCTGGTCGGAAGACTTCCGGTGACAGTATCATTGGATCTTCTGGATAAGGATGCATTGATACGCATTCTTACAGAGCCAAAAAGTGCGATCGTAAAACAGTATCAGAAGCTTCTGGAGCTGGATGGCGTGAAGCTTGAATTTGATAAAGATGCTCTGTTAGAAATAGCAGAGACAACATTGAAGCGTAAGACAGGTGCGAGAGGTCTCCGTGCGATCATGGAGAATATCATGATGGATACGATGTTTACAGTACCGTCAGATAAGACAATCAAGGAATGCCGCATTACGAAGGAAGCGGTTCTTGGATTGGAAGAACCGAAGTATACTCGTGATAGTGAGGATAGAAAATCATTCCTGACATCTGAGAGCAAATAGTAACTGGATACAGGAATCCTGCAAACAGTTGCGGAGTATAAAACGAGGCGGGAGTGATGGGATATCCATCCTACCCGCCTTTTCTAACGAGGAGGAATTGAATTGGACAACGAGACAAGAAGTCTCCCTATGGTTGCCTTAAGAGGATTAACAATCATGCCGGAGATGATCGTTCATTTTGATGTGAGCAGAGAACGCTCCATCGCTGCAATTCAACAGGCAATGGTTGAAGAGCAGGAGATATTTCTGGTTGCCCAGAAATCAATAGAGACAGAGAACCCCGGACAGGACGATGTCTATGAGATTGGAACAGTTGCATCTGTGAAGCAGCTGATCAAGCTGTCAAAGAAAGTCGTAAGGGTTCTCGTGGAAGGAAAGAACCGTGCGGTTCTTAAGAAAATTGAAGAGACAGATCCTTATCTTCGTGCAGAAGTAGGAGTTCTGGAAGAACAGGAGATCACGATTCCGGATGATCTGAATGCGGAAGCAATGATGCGCGGATTGAAGGAAATTATTACAAAATATGCAGCAAAGAATGGAAAGATTTCCAAAGAATCTGTTGCGGAAATTCTCGATATTACTGATTTAAAACGTCTGGTAAATGAAGTGGCTGCGAATATTCCATTGAAGTACAAGGATCAGCAGGAAATTCTGGAAGAACTGGATTTCTGGAGTAGATATGAGAAATTATCATTGAAGCTTGTGAATGAAATGCAGATTATGGAGATCAAAGAAGAACTTCAAAGGAAAGTAAAAAATAAAGTAGATAAGCATCAAAAAGAATATCTTTTAAGAGAACAGCTGAAGGTGATTCGCGAGGAATTAGGTGAGGATACTACATTTTCAGATGCAGATGAGTTCGAAGAAGCATGTAGCAAATTAGATGCACCGGAAGAAGTAAAAGAAAAGCTTCATAAAGAAATTGGACGGTTTAAGAACACGATCGGTTCTCAGGCAGAAAATGGAGTAATCCGTACTTATATTGAGACAATCCTGGAGATGCCGTGGAATAAACGTGCAGAAGATAATACAGATATCAACTATGCAAAAGAAGTTTTAGAGGCAGATCATTATGGATTGGAACAGGTGAAAGAAAGAATCCTGGAATTCCTGGCTGTCAGAACACTGACACAGAAGGGGGAAAGTCCTATCCTTTGTCTGGTGGGACCTCCGGGAACAGGTAAAACTTCTATTGCGAAGTCTTTGGCTCGTTCTCTTAAGAAACCGTTTGTGCGCATTTCTTTAGGAGGAGTACGTGACGAAGCTGAGATTCGCGGTCACCGCAAGACTTATGTAGGGGCAATGCCTGGAAGAATTGCAAATGGAATCCGTACAGCAGGTGTGAAGAATCCGGTACTCCTTCTGGATGAGATTGACAAAGTAAGTACAGACTATAAAGGGGATACATTCTCTGCACTTTTGGAAGTACTGGATAGTGAGCAGAACAGTAAGTTCCGCGATCATTATCTGGAAGTGCCGCTCGATCTGTCAGAGGTTACATTTATCACAACAGCGAATACCTTACAGACGATTCCAAGACCACTTTTGGACAGAATGGAGATCATAGAGATCACAAGTTATACAGAAAACGAGAAACTTCATATTGCAATAGAACATCTGATTCCAAAGCAGCTGGAAAAGCATGGGATTACAGACGAACAGCTCAGCTTTAGCAAGAAAGCAATTTGGAAGATCGCACATAACTATACGAAAGAAGCAGGTGTTCGTCAGTTAGAACGTGAAATCGGAAATATTTGCCGTAAGGCGGCGAAAGAGCTTCTTACAACCGAGAAAGAGAAGATTACTGTGACAGATAGGAATCTTCATAAATTCCTTGGAAAAGAGAAATACTCTTATCAGATGGCAAATGCAGCACCGGAGGTCGGTATCGTGCGTGGACTTGCATGGACAAGTGTCGGAGGAGATACGCTTCAGATTGAGGTAAATGTAATGCCGGGCAAGGGAGAAATCATGCTGACAGGACAGCTTGGAGATGTAATGAAAGAGTCCGCCCGTGCCGGAATCAGTTATATTCGATCTGTAAGCAAAAAATATGCAATCGCAGAAGATTTCTTCGAGAAGCATGATATTCATGTGCACATTCCGGAAGGTGCAGTTCCGAAAGACGGACCATCAGCCGGAATCACAATGGCAACAGCAATGCTTTCTGCTGTGACAGGCAAGAAAGTTCGCGCAGATCTCGCAATGACAGGAGAAATCACCTTGAGAGGTCGTGTGCTTCCAATCGGAGGATTGAAAGAAAAACTTCTTGCTGCTAAGAATGCAGGAATACAGACCGTGCTTATTCCAAAAGAGAACACAGCAGATGTGGAAGAACTTTCTTCTGAAATTACAAAAGGATTGGAAATCATTCCGGTTGAGACAATGGAAGAAGTCTTAAAGAAAGCACTGACTAGATAAAAAGATTGCTTCTGACAGCAGATTGCAATAAAATAGAATGAAAGGAGGAGTAAACGACATGGTCATTAAAAATATAAATCTGGAAACAGTTTGTGGAATCACAAGCGTTCTTCCGGAAAACGATAAGCCTGAGATCGCATTTGCGGGAAAATCAAATGTAGGAAAATCATCACTGATCAATGCACTGATGAACCGCAAGTCTTATGCAAGAATTTCAGCAACACCGGGAAAGACACAGACAATCAATTTCTATACGATTAATGAGGAAATGTATCTGGTCGATCTCCCAGGGTATGGATACGCAAAGGTTTCTGAGCAGGAAAAGATTCAGTGGGGAAAACTGATCGAGCGTTATCTGCATACGTCAAAACAGCTTAAGGCAGTATTCCTTTTGATCGATATCCGTCATGATCCATCTGCGAATGATAAAATGATGTATCAGTGGATCCTGGATCAGGGATATCAGCCAATCATCATCGCAACAAAGCTTGATAAGATTAAACGCAGTCAGGTACAGAAGCATATTAAAATGCTGAAGACAGGTCTGCAGCTTGTTCCTGGAACAAAAGTAATTCCATTCTCATCCCAGACAAAACAGGGAAGAGATGAGATTTGGGAATTGATTGAGACAGAATATCTCGGATATGGAAATGACGAGGGGGCAGAGGATGACAAATAAGCGCCCATACTGGCAAGTTGCCGTAAGCTTGCTTTTCAGCATAGTAGCAACAGTCGGATTTGTACTGATCGGATGGAAATTACTTGGATTTCTCATGCCGTTTGTGGTTGGATGGATCATTGCATCTATCGCCACACCGGTTGTTAACTGGTTAGAAAACGTTTGAAGATCAGAAAAAAATTTAGGCTCCGCATTGATTATTATCGGAGTCCTGGCGTTGATGGGGACGCTGGGCTACTTTGCTGTCAGTTGGCTGGTTTCAGAAGTCAGCAGTCTGATCAAAGACTTTCCGGAAATGTATGTGCAGCTCGAAAAAGGACTCCATCAAATTGGAATTTCTATGTCCGGAATTTTTAGCAAACTGCCGGATGGAATCCAGAATGGATGGACGACAACTGTTGCGAATCTGGATGACACGATGGGGAGTCTGATGTCAAAAATCAGTGAGCCAACGGTAAGTGCCGCAGGAAATATCGCAAAGCGTGTGCCGAGTTATCTGGTATCAACAATCGTTGCGGTTATGTCTTCCTATTTCTTTATCTCAGAGCGAGAAGAAGTTGTGACATGGGTCAAACAGATTGCGCCAAAGTCAGTAACTGAACGAATGATTATGGTGATAGATAACCTGAAATATGCGGTTGGTGGATATTTCAAAGCACAGTTTAAGATCATGGGAATTATATTTCTGATTTTGGTTGTAGGACTTGGTTTTTTGAAAGTTCATTACTTTGTATTGTCTGCATTTTGATCGCATTTCTAGATTTCTTACCATTTTTTGGAACAGGAACTGCGATGATTCCGTGGGCGATATATGCGGTCTTTATGGGAGATTATAAGCGTGCTGTGGTACTTGTTGTGATTTACGCGATCACACAGATCGTCAGACAGTTGATTCAGCCGAAACTTGTCGGAGACAGTGTTGGTCTGAATCCACTGGTTACATTACTTTTAATTTATATTGGATATCGAATTGGTGGTGTAATCTGGATGATACTTGCCGTTCCTGTTGGAATGGTCCTCATAAACATGTGTCAGGCAGGTGCATTTGATTATATTTTTGATGATATAAAGATTCTTATTATCGGAATTCTGAAATTAAGAGATGAAGAGTAATGTAACTAAAAGATGGAAAGAAAGTAATTGAAAGGAGAAAAATATATGAGCAATTATGATGTAATTATTATCGGTGCAGGACCTGGGGGAATCTTTGCAGCTTATGAGCTGGCAGAGAAAGCACCGGAATTGAAGGTGGCGGTATTTGAAGCCGGCAATCCACTGGAGAAGAGAAAATGCCCGATCGATGGAAAGAAGATTAAGAGCTGCGTGAACTGCAAGACATGCGCGATTATGAGTGGATTCGGTGGAGCAGGAGCATTTTCAGATGGAAAATACAATATCACAAATAATTTTGGTGGAACATTGTATGAGTATATCGGTAAAGAGACAGCAATCGATTTAATGAATTACGTAGATGAGATCAATGTGAAATTCGGTGGTGAGGGTACAAAAATGTATTCCACATCAGGAACACATATTAAGAAACTCTGTATGCAGAATAAGCTGAATCTTTTGGATGCATCTGTTCGTCATCTTGGAACAGATATCAACTATGTTGTTCTTGAGAATCTCTATGCAAAGCTGAAAGATACTGTAGAGTTCCGTTTTAACTGTCATGTAGATGATGTGGAAGCGGTTGACGGCGGATATCGCGTGATTACAAAAGATGGCGTAGATGAATGTAAGAAATGTATCGTTTCTGTAGGAAGAAGCGGAAGTAAATGGATGGAGAAAGTGTGTGAGAATCTTGACATCACAACAAAATCCAACCGTGTAGATATCGGAGTCCGTGTGGAACTTCCGGCAGTTATTTTCTCACATCTTACAGATGAACTGTATGAAAGTAAGATTGTCTACAGAACAGAGAAGTTTGAAGATAAAGTCAGAACATTCTGTATGAATCCGAATGGAATCGTTGTAAATGAGAATACAAACGGAATCGTTACAGTAAACGGACATAGCTATGAAGATCCGGCAAAGCAGACAGAGAATACAAACTTTGCGCTTCTTGTTGAGAAACATTTCTCAGAGCCGTTCAAAGACAGTAACGGATATGGTGAAAGTATTGCGCGCCTGTCTAATATGCTTGGCGGTGGTGTTCTTGTACAGCGTTTTGGTGATCTGATTCGAGGAAGAAGAAGTACACCGGCACGTATTGCAGAGAGTTTTCTGACACCGACACTTTCCGCAGAACCGGGAGACTTAAGTCTTGTATTGCCGAAACGTATTCTTGATGGAATCATTGAGATGATCTACGCTTTGGATAAGATCGCACCTGGAACAGCAAATGATGATACACTGCTCTACGGTGTAGAAGTTAAGTTCTACAATATGGAAGTGAAACTGGATGAACATCTTGAAACAAAACACAAGGGCCTGTATGTGATCGGAGACGGAAGTGGAGTGACACATTCGTTGTCCCACGCATCAGCAAGTGGTGTATTCGTAGCGAGAGAGATTGCGGAAGAAGTATGAATTGCTAGAAGTTAATAGTTAAAATAAAGGGAAGTTTTTCATTTGCAGAAATTACACAAAGCGAGCTGGTGTATTGCAGGTGAAAAACTTTTCTTTTTACTTATGTATGAAAATAAAAAGCTTGCGTTTCTGTTGTTTTCGCAAATGAAACAGTTGGATTTTGTTGATTCTTGATTGAAGTGTGTTGAGATTTATTGGAATCTCCTTGACAGAAAGGCATATAGATAGTATTATTTATAGTAAGAGAGTTTATGGCTGAGACTGGGTTGCTGGTCACATCGTGTGAACAGTAACGAGACTGGCTGTGAACAGAGAATGTTAGTGGATTAACATACAGGATTGTATGAATGAGAATTACAGAATCTATGTGAAAGAGAGGAACTGACAGATGGCGAATGATCACGGAGAACAGATTAGAATTGTACAGGAAACAGTTGCAGGTAAGGAGATTACATTTGCACATGTAATGGGAGGTCCGGCTCCGATTATTTATCAGAAACTTGGATTGAATCCACATCTGGATTATCGTTCTTCTGCAATTGGAATTATGAATATGACTCCACCAGAGTCAGCAGTTATCGCATCTGATATTGCAGTGAAAAGCGGTAATGTTTATCTTGGATTCGCAGACCGCTTTACAGGAACACTGATCATTACAGGAGAGATCTCTGATGTAACTTCTGCACTGACAGAAGTTGTAGATTATTTCAGAGATTCTCTTGGTTATGTAGTCTGTGATATTACAAAACGATAGGAAGTGCATTTATGAAACGGGAACGTATAACGAGAAAAGAGCTTATGGAGCGTCTGTTTCATGATGACTATGAGAATCTGAAAGGAAAGAAGCTTCGTATGACTCGTGTGCGCGTGCCGGGGAAGGAAGTCTGCATGGCGCATATTATTAGCAGATCAGATGAGGGTATTTATCAGAATCTAGGATTACATATCGGAACTCATGAAGGTGAGAATCACACAGGAGAGTCTATTGGACTTCTGCGTTTTACACCGTGGGAAGCAGTTGTAGTTGCTGCAGATGTAGCATTCAAGAGTGCAGATGTCGAGATTGGTTTTATGGATAGATTCTGCGGAACACTGATTCTGACTGGCGGATTGACACAGGTGCAGACAGCTGTGGAGGATGTAGTTCGATTTTTTGATGAAAGACTTGGCTTTGCAGTGTGCGAGGTTCATAGAAGTTAAGAAAACAGAGGCGTAACAGAATGAAAAAGATATTTTTAATGGGGAGAAGTGAAGCGGGGAAGACTTCACTGACGCAGGCTCTTAAGGGAGAAGAACTGCATTATGTGAAGACACAGTATACGAATACAGAAGATGACACGATCGACTCTCCGGGAGAGTATGCAGAGTCTAAGCATTTTAGTGTTGGACTTGCCTGTTTTTCATTTGAAGCAGACGTGATCGCTATGGTGCAGGCTGCGGACGAACCGTTCAATCTGTTCGGACCTGGGAGCAGATGCTTTATTCAACGCCCGTTGATCGGAGTTATTACGAAAGTAGATTCACCTTATGCGAATGTTGATATGGTGAGACTTTGGATGAAGAATGCCGGATGTGAACGCATTTTCGAAGTAAATAATAAGACACGTGAAGGAATTAAAGAACTCATGGATTATCTGAATGAGCCTGTGGAAATACTGACATTGGATCGTGCCAGATATAAACAGTCATTGGGATTGAATGACTGGGATCCACTACCGGAAGGAGTAGAGTATCCGGAAGGTATGTAGATATCGAAAGATTAAGAAAAATATCCCTCTTGAGGTATTTCTGGAAGATGAAATATGCTATAATGATTATGTAGCAATTAGTTCAATCAACAGAATGACATCAGGAGGGATTTTTATGTTGTGGACAAGAAGCGAATTAAAGGGAAGAGCAAAATTCCTGTTGAAACAGAATTATTGGTATTCTGTTCTTGCGGCATTGATTTATACGTTTCTTTTGGGAAATGGATTTACGTATTCTTATAATGCACTAAAGAATAAGAATAGTGAGGTGGAAACTTCGATACAAGGTTTTCATCCGATTCTAATGTTGGGGATTGCAGCAACTGTAGCAGTTGTGGTTGTAATTTCATTTATTGTATATCTGGCTATTGCCTATTTCCTATGGAATCCAATGACTGTCGGCTGTTGTAAATTTTTCAAAAATGGAAGAGACGGAAGACAGGATGTGAAAGATATTTTCCGAATGGTAAGAGATTGCAATAAGACAATTCGTATGACAATGTTTTTGAAAACAATTTATCTTGCATTGTGGTCACTGTTATTTATTGTTCCAGGTGTGATCAAAGGATATGAATATGCGATGGTACCGTATCTTCTGCTCGATCATCCAGAGATGAGCAGACAGGAGATTTTTGCGGAGAGCAAGCGATTAATGATGGGGAATAAATGGGATGCATTCGTGTTGGATCTTTCCTTTATCGGATGGCATTTGCTGGGAGCATGTACGTTTGGAATCTTAACTTTTCTTTATGTAAATCCTTATCAGTATTATACAGAGGCAGAGTTGTATCATGTGCTGAGAGATAGAATGTGAACATAGATTTATATTATGAAACTTAGAGTAAAAAAGCTCACAGCTGGTTGTAGATGATCAGCTGTGAGCTTTTCTTTTGCAAAATAAAAATAGAAGACAACTCAATATTTTCTATTGACATTAAAAACCAATGTGATAAACTTGTTTACGCAGGAACTGTTCATTGATGAACAGTTTATTAACAAACAGTTCCTGCATGTGAAGATGGAAAGGAGGATTACAATTTTGTGTGAAGAACATTTTCATATCGGTCCACAGGTACATAAAATGGATCGTTCCATTTCAAAATTACTTGAGGCGAGAGTAAAAGCGGAAGGGTTGGATGAAGGAACCCTTATGCATGGATGGATTTTGCGATATCTCTATGAACATCAGGATGCAGAGATTTATCAGAAAGACATAGAGAAGTATTTCGGAATCTGCCGTTCGGGAGTGACGAATATCATTCAGGCTTTAGAGAAGAAAGGACTTGTCTGTCGTGCTTCGGTCGCGAGTGATGCAAGGCTGAAAAAGGTTATGCTGACAGAGGCAGGACGCGAAAGTCACGAAAAGCTTGGAGAGATTTTCAAGCGAATGGACGCAGAACTGGAAGAAGGAATTACCGAAGAAGAATTACAGGTATTTCTGAGAGTGGCTCATAAGGTTCATCTCAATCTAAGAAAAATGAGAGGAGAGAATTCATGATTCGTACTTTATTAAAAGAAGTAAAAGAGTATAAGGCAGCATCGATCGCGACACCGATTTTCATGATTCTTGAAGTTCTATTTGAGACATTGATCCCATTTTTAATGGCATCGATTATTGATAAAGGAGTTAATACGGGTGATATCTATCACATTTACAAAGTGGGTGGAATCATGATCGTAGCAGCATTTTTGGGTCTTCTTGCCGGAATGGCAGGAGGACGTTATGGAGCAAAGGCTTCTACAGGCTTCGCAAAGAATTTGAGAAATGCAATGTTTGATCGGATTCAGACATATTCGTTTGCAAATATTGATCATTTCAGTACAGCAGGACTGGTAACGCGTCTGACAACAGATGTAACAAATGTGCAGAATGCGTATCAGATGATGTTACGCATGATGATGAGAGCACCGGCAAGTATGGTCTGTGCGATGGTGATGGCATTTGCGATCAATGCAAGGCTGGCAAGTATTTATCTTGTGGCAGTCTTGATTCTTGGAATTATTTTGTTTTTTATTATCCGCCATGCAACTGCATATTTTCAGCAGGCGTTTCCAAAATATGACGCATTGAATGAGTCTGTTCAGGAAAATGTATCTGCAATCCGTGTTGTCAAAGCGTATGTACGAGAGGACGAGGAGACAAGCAAATTCAAACGTGCAAGTAAGAATATTTATGATATTTTTGTAAAAGCAGAGAAGAATGTTATCTGGAATGCGCCAATCATGATGTTTACAGTTTACACCTGTATCATTTTGATCAGCTGGTTCGGTGCGAAGATGATTGTTGTGGATTCTCTTACAACCGGGGAACTGATGAGTCTTCTTGCTTATTGTATGAATATTCTTATGAGTCTGATGATGCTTTCGATGGTTTTCGTTATGATTTCCATGAGTATGGCAAGTATGCGTCGTATCGCGGAAGTGCTGAATGAAAAAACAGATATTCACAATCCAGAGCATCCGGTATATGAAGTCGCAGACGGAAGCATTACATTTAAAAATGTTGACTTTTCCTATAAGAAAGACAGTGCAGAGAAGGTACTCAAAGACATCAATCTGGAAATTCATTCCGGAGAAACGATTGGAATTATCGGAGGAACCGGAAGTGCAAAGACAAGTCTGGTCAATCTGATCAGTCGTCTGTATGATGTGACGGACGGAGAGATTCTGGTTGGTGGAAAAAATGTAAAAGAATATGATCTTGAGGTGCTTCGTAATCAGGTGTCTGTAGTGCTTCAGAAAAATGTCTTATTTACAGGAAGTATTTTAGACAATCTCCGTTGGGGAGATAAAGAAGCGACAGATGAAGAGTGTATCCAGGCATGTAAACTGGCCTGTGCAGATGAATTTATCGAGCGCTTCCCGGATAAATATAATACGCATATTGAACAGGGCGGAAACAATGTGTCCGGTGGTCAGAAGCAGAGACTCTGTATTGCAAGAGCATTGCTAAAGAAGCCGAAGATCCTGATTCTTGATGACAGTACAAGTGCTGTTGATACTGCAACAGATGCGAAGATCCGACGTGCATTCCGTGAAGAAATTCCAGATACAACAAAGCTGATCATTGCACAGCGTGTATCCAGTGTTCAGGATGCAGACCGTATTATTGTGATGGATGAAGGAAAGATTCATGGATTCGGAACACATGATGAACTGCTTGCGTCAGATGAGATTTATCGCGAGGTATATGAGTCTCAGACACAGGGAGGCGGAGATTTTGATGAAAATGGAGGTGAAGCATAATGCGCGGACCAATGGGAAAACCAAAGAATAGAGTGGAAAATCCTGGAAAATTACTGAAACGTCTGATGGATTATATTTTCCGAGATTATAAATTTCATTGCATTATAGTATTCATCCTTATTTTTGTAGGAGTTATTGCAAATGTTCAGGGAACGATGTTCACAAGAGATTTGATTGATAAATATATTACACCGTTCTTGTTGTCCGGTGATACACTGAACTTTACACCACTTGCACATGCAATCGGAAAAGTTGCCTGCTTTTATGGAGTCGGAATCGTGGCAACGTATGCTTACAACCGAATTATGATCAATGTGACACAGGGAATGATGATGAACATGAGAAATGATCTGTTCAGTCACATGGAGAAACTTCCAATCAAATATTTCGACACACATGCACATGGCGATATTATGTCAATCTACACGAATGACATTGATACACTCAGACAGATGGTGAGCCAGAGTATTCCGCAGATTATCAACAGTGGATTCACAATTGTCAGTGTATTTATCAGTATGCTGATCTTGAATATTCCACTGACAGCAGTGACGATGGTTATGGTTGCGATCATGATCTGGGGGACAAAGAAAGCTGCCGGACAGAGTGGAAAATATTTCCTTGAGCAGCAGAAGAATCTTGGTAAGGTCAACGGATATATTGAAGAAATGATGAACGGCCAGAAGGTTGTGAAGGTATTCTGTCATGAAGAAGAAAGTAAGACAGAATTCAAAAAGTTGAATGAGGACCTGTTTGTGAGCGCAGACCGTGCAAATACTTATGCGAACTTCCTCGGCCCTATGAATGCGCAGATTGGAAATATCAGTTATGTAATGTGTGCGATCGTTGGAGGTGCACTTGCTCTTAACCATGTCGGTGGATTTACATTGGGCGGTCTGGCAAGTTTCCTTACATTTAATAAAAGCTTCAGTATGCCGATCAACCAGGTGAGCCAGCAGCTGAATGCGATTGTTATGGCACTTGCAGGTGCGGAGCGTATCTTTACACTTCTGGATGAAAAAGTGGAAGTGGATGAAGGTTATGTTACATTAGTTAATGCAAAAGAAGAGAATGGAAAACTGACAGAAAGTGAGAAACGTACTGGCCGATGGGCATGGAAACATACACATCAGGCAGACGGTTCTGTTGATTATGTTGAGCTAAAAGGAAATGTTGTATTTGACGGAGTAGATTTCGGATACAATGATGACAAAATCGTTCTTCATGATGTGAAACTATATGCAGAACCGGGGCAGAAGATTGCTTTCGTAGGTTCAACAGGAGCCGGTAAGACGACAATTACAAATCTGATCAATCGATTCTACGATATTCAGGATGGTAAGATCCGCTATGACGGAATTAATATTAACAAGATCAAGAAAGCAGACCTTCGACATTCTCTTGGAATCGTATTGCAGGATACACATTTGTTTACTGGTACAGTGAAAGACAATATTCGTTTTGGAAAGCTGGATGCAACAGATGAAGAAATTGTTGCGGCAGCAAAACTGGCGAATGCAGATGGATTTATCCGCAGACTTCCGGAAGGGTATGACACGGTGATCACCGGAGATGGAGCAAACTTAAGTCAGGGACAGCGACAGCTTCTTGCGATTGCCCGTGCGGCAGTAGCAGACCCACCGGTATTGATTCTGGATGAGGCAACGAGTTCAATTGATACTCGCACAGAGCGTATTATCCAGGAAAGTATGGACCGGCTGATGCATGGCCGTACGACATTCGTGATTGCCCACCGATTGTCAACGGTACGTAATTCCGATTGTATCATGGTTTTGGAACAGGGAAGAATCATCGAGAGAGGTACACACGACCAGTTGATTGAAGAGAAAGGTAAGTATTATCAGCTGTATACAGGAAATGCAATATCAGCATAGAAGAAAGTAGAGATAAAAAATGAACTGAACCCAGATGATTAATGTCAATGGGTTCAGTTCTTTTTGAAATAGAAATCAATGTTCAGTAAAATTCTAAAGCTTCATGTGCGAGTTTACGGTCAGCTTCACCAGCAGAACGGTATTTCAAAAGAAAACTTCACTTCATTTTTTGGTAAGAAGAATGTCGTTTTCACTATTTTCAATTTTAATACAGAAATAGTTTTTTTCACTTCAACTGATGATGGATTCTTTGCATTGCAGTACTGAGTGATAAGCGAGTCGACAGAGGTGTGATAGATCCAGGATAGTTCAGCAAGAAGTTGAAGGTTTGGTTCACGTACGCCGGTTTCATAATTTGAATAAGCCTGATGAGTGATATGCAGCTTTTCGCCGATCTGAGCCTGTGTGTAGTTATATTGCTTTCTCAAACGCCGTAGATTATCCGCAAGTTGAATATTTGCCATAGTTTCACCTCCGTTTCTATCATCCGTTAAGGTTCAAGGATGTCTTTTCCCTCAATGAGATATTCATAAGAAACGTCGAAGATCTCAGTTAGAGCTTTCAATTCTATGTCTGTAACGTAACGTTTGTTTGTTTCTATTCTTGTAATTACATTTTTGTCCATATCATATCCGCGCAATTGGAGTTTGTAAGCTAAAAGTCTCTGTGACATATGGCGTTGCCGACGAAGTTCAATGAGCCTTTTGCTGATCAGATTCTTCTCTCCGGTAATAGGTGTTCGTTTTGGCATAGTTCTAATCCCTCCTGCAAATAGTGTGAACAGGTTTGTCTCGTTTTTTGCACTTTTAATGATTTTACATGGAATTGGGTAACCAGATGGTTGGAATAATGAGACAAACGGAAAATAATTGTATGATTTGTAATGATTGAACTCTGAAGATAGTGTATAATGAATTCCAAACAATATAGAAAATCAATGCAAAATAAGATGAAGATTTGTTAAAAAAGTTCATGGACTTCATCACGTTAAATTGATACAATTTATCCACAGGACAACAGAAAGGACATTATTATTATGGAAAAAGGTACAATTTTTAAATTTCATAATGATCTTGATACAGATCAGATCATCGCATCCCAGTATCTGCTTCTGCCGAACTTAGATGAGATGAAGAGCCATACATTTGAATCATTGGATCCGGATTTTGCAAAAAAAGTAAAACCGGGAGATTTCGTAGTCGGAGGAGAGAATTTTGGTTGTGGATCCTCAAGAGAGCAGGCACCGGGTGTGCTCAAAGCACTTGGAGTACAGGCTGTCATTGCGAAATCATTTGCAAGAATCTTCTATAGAAATGCAATCAATATCGGACTTCCGGTCATTGTCTGTAAGGAGCTTCCGGATGAGGTGAAGACAGGTGATACAATGGAACTTCGCATGTCTGACGGAACAGCTGAGGCGAATGGAAAGACTTATTCCTGTACAAAGCTGCCGGAGTATATGCAGAATATTCTGAATCAGGGTGGACTGATCGCTTCACTGAATAAGGAGGACTAGAACTATGGGAATGACAATCGCAGAGAAGATCATCGCTGCTGCAGCCGGTGTGGACAGCGTAAAACCGGGAGATATCCATACAGTAACATTGGACAGAATGATGAGTAATGATGGAACGACACATCTTACTGTGGATATGTATAATAACAAATTAAAGAATCCTCGTATTGCAGATCCGAAAAAACTGGTATTCATTGTGGATCATAATGTGCCATCAGACAGTCCGAAGACAGCGGCATCTCAGAAGAAGATGAGAGATTTTGCAAAAGAGAACGGGATTGACTTCTGGGAAGGAAAGGGTGTCTGCCATCAGGTTATGATGGAGAACTATGTCCGTCCGGGAGAACTGATCTTCGGAGCTGACAGCCATACTTGTTCCTACGGAGCACTCGGAGCGTTCGGTACAGGTGTCGGATGTACAGACTTCCTTTATGGAATGGTGACAGGACAGTCCTGGGTACTTGTTCCGGAATCAGTGAAATTCAATCTGATCGGAGAACTTCCGGAAGGTGTTTATGCAAGAGACCTGATTCTGACAATTATCGGTCAGGTCGGTGCGAACGGATGTAACTATCAGGTGATGGAGTTCACCGGAGAAGGGGCAAAGACACTGAGCATCAGTGATCGTATCGCACTTTGCAATATGGCAGTAGAAGCCGGAGCCAAGACAGGTATCTTCGAGGCAGATGAAAAAGCAATGGAATACCTGAAAGAGCATGGCCGTGAGCCGAAAGCTGTATTCCACAGTGATCCGGATGCACATTATATCAAAGAGTATACAATCGATCTTTCTAAAGTGGAACCAGTTGTGGCAAAACCTGATTTTGTAGATAATTTGAGTCCGGCAAAGGAAGTGCGTGGAATTAAGATTGATGAAGCATTTTTGGGTTCCTGTAATAATGGACGTATTGAAGATCTTCGTGTCGGAGCAGAAGTTATCAAAGGAAAGAAAGTTGCAGATAAGGTTCGTTTCCTTGTTGTTCCGGCAAGTCAGACAATTTACCGTCAGGCTCTTAAGGAAGGACTTCTTGATATTTTCATGGAGGCAGGTGCAATTGTAATGAATCCGAACTGCAGTGTCTGCTGGGGTAAGCTGTCAGGGAGTTATCGGTGAAAATGAAGTTCTAATCAGTACAGGAACACGTAATTTCAAGGGTCGTGCAGGACACCCAAAGTTCAAAAGTATATCTTGGATCCGCAGCAAACAGTTACAGCATCAGCGATTAAGGGGTGAGATCGCACTTGCATCTGATCTGTAAGGTGAAGGGAACAAGAGGTAACTTGTACAGAGAAGAACTTATATATTTTGAGGTGAACTATGGATAAATTTACAGGAAAGGTGTGGGTACTCGGAGATGATATCGATACGGATATCATCATCCCGACAGAGTATCTTGCACTGAAAACAATTGACGATATGAAACAGTACGGATTCAGTCCTCTGCGTCCGGAACTGGCAGGACAGATCCAAAAAAGGTGATATCATCGTTGCAGGAAAGAACTTTGGATGTGGATCTTCCAGAGAGCAGGCACCGGAGATCATCAAAGCACTTGGAATCCAGTGTGTGATCGCAAAATCATTTGCAAGAATCTTTTTCCGCAATTCAATCAACAATGGTCTGCTTTTGATTGAGCAGCCGGATCTGTATGATGATATGAAGGAAGGCGACACAATTGATGTAGTGATGAATCAGTATGTAGACTATAATGGCAAAGAATATCCGATCGCTTCTCTGCCGGAGAATCTGATGAGCATCATTCAGGCAGGCGGACTTGTAAAAGCCATGCGTAAGCTGAATGGACTTGAAGATTGAGCAGAAAGGAGAGCGTGATGGGCGAGACGATTATTGAAAAGATTATCAGACATAATACAGGAAAGGCAGTAAAGCCGGGAGATATCGTGACAGTTAATGTTGACAGATGCATGATCCATGATATTTTCATTCCTTTTGTAGCAGATAAATTTGAGGAGATGGGATTTACAAAGCTTCATGATCCGGATAAAGTGGTTCTGATTTATGATCACCTTGTTCCGGCGAGTCAGCAGGATGATACAAGACATTTCCACAAAGGAGATGAATTTGTAGAAAAATACGGACTGACTCACGTACATAGAAGCGACGGAATCTGTCACCAGCTGATGACAGAAGCCGGATATGTGAAACCGGGAGATATCGCATTCGGAACAGACAGCCATACGACAACTTATGGTTGTGTTGGTGCATTTTCATCCGGAATCGGTTATACAGAGATGGCAAGTATTCTTGGAACCGGTACAATGTGGATCAAAGTTCCGGAGACGATCAAAGTTGTGATTGACGGAGAACTTCCGGAAAATGTAATGTCCAAGGATATCATTCTCCGACTGATCGGAGATCTCCGTGCGGACGGAGCAACTTACAGAGCGCTGGAATTCTCAGGAAGCACAATTGAGAAAATGTCAGTTGCAAGCCGTATGACAATGGCGAACATGGCAATTGAGGCAGGAGCAAAATGTGCTCTTTTCACACCGGATGAGAAGACGGCAGAGTATTGTGAGATTGAACTCAATGATTACCAGAAGAGTCTTGTTGGAGATGAAGATGCTGTCTATATGAAGACAATGACATATAAGGCAGAGGATTTCGTCCCGGTTATGGCATGTCCGTCCCAGGTTGATAAGATCAGAGACGTCAGTGAACTGGAAGGAACAGAGATCGACCAGGTATTTATCGGATCCTGTACAAACGGTCGTCTGGAAGACCTTAGAGCTGCAGCAGAAGTACTCAAAGGGAAGAAAGTTGCAGACTTTGTGAAGTTGATCGTTACACCGGCAAGCCGCAAGATCTACAGACAGGCACTGGCAGACGGAACGCTGGATATTCTGGCAGAAGCAGGTGCGATCATTACGCATCCGGGCTGCGGACTGTGCTGCGGAAGAACAGGGGGAATCCTTTCTGACGGAGAACGTGTTGTAGCAACGAATAACAGAAATTTCCTTGGACGTATGGGAACATCTAAGGTAGAGATTTATCTTGCAAGCCCGAGAACAGCAGCAACATGTGCAGTTGCCGGGAAGATTGTGAATCCGGAATAAGAAGGAAATATAAAAGCTATCGATACAACAATTAAGATGAAATGTGTTGTAATCGATAGCTTTTTAAAAATTGTTGTAACTGTTTTTCTAATTGACACCTTCTAATGATTTTGTTATAGTTAATTCACATCGAAATCTCAGACATATATTTTCTATATTTCATTTGTCTGAATGTGTTATCGAAAGGATAACTTTATCTCATATTCAAGGCTGCATCAGCAGGAGATTCCATTTTGATAAGTTACAAAATAACAAAAGAATAAAAAACCAGGAGGAAGAGTCTATGGGAAAAGCAGATGTTAATGTGAATATCTGGCTAAGTGAGAAGAAAAGATTTGCAAATTTATTTAATGGTGTGATTTATGGTGGAAGGCAGGTGATATTGCCGGAGGATTTGGTAGAAGTGAATTCTGTTTCATCTGTCAGTGTGAAAAATCGGGCCGGGAAACAAAGAACATGAAAAGATACCGCGATATTATTATGAAATGGAGAAATCAGGCTACGCTTGTGCTACTTGCGAATGAATCACAGGGTAAGGTTCATTATGCGATGCCGCACAAGGTGATGCTTTACGATGGAATGGATTACGAAACACAAATTCGGAATAATTGGAAAAACTTTAATGACCGACGAAAGCAGAACAAAAAAGCAGGACAGCCGTTAGAGCATCTTACTGCAGGAGAATATCTGTCGCGATTTCGAAAAAAGGATCGATTGATACCGATTATTTCATTAGTCTTTTACTATGGTTCAGAGCCGTGGGATGGACCTGTTGATCTGTATGATATGTTTCAGTTGGAGGGTACGAAAGAAGAGAAAGAAATTTTGGGGAATTATCTTCCGAACTATAAAATCAACCTTGTAGATGCAGAACGATTGGAAGATGTTGAAAAATTTTCGGATGATTTACAAGTGATACTAACTATGCTAAGATATAGGGATAGTAAGGAAGAATTAACAGATTACATTAACGAGAATAAAAAGTTCTTTCAGAACGTTGACTATGAAACGAGTCAGGCAATGAAAGCTTTTCTAAACATGAAACAAATACCAGGTGAAGCGGAACATAAGGAGGAGATGGTTGATATGTGTAAGGCAATACAGGAAATGTATGATGATGGAGTGAAAGATGGAATTCGGCAAGGTGTAGAGCGTGGAATAGCAGCAGTTATTAGAACATGTCGGAATTTAAATGTTTCAAAGGAGGATACTCTTAATAATATTCAGAGAGAATATGAGCTTTCAAAGGAAGATGCAGAGAAATATCTGGAAACATATTGGAAATAAAAAGGGAAAGCGATTCTTTAACCGCTTTCCCTTAATTTACGCGAACAACGAGCCAAAGTCCGTGCTTGCACGAGACCTTGGTGACTGCCGCGATAATTTGAGAAACTCGCGGAGCGTGTTTCTCATAGTTATAATTGTTTGGAATTAATCTCCCCAAATGCTATACGTATTTCGGATACTTACAGAATATCAATATATTCCCCAGCCAGTGCCTTATTCATGCTTCTTACTGCACAGAATTTTCCACACATACTACAAGTATCGCTGTGGTCATCCTCCGGTTTTCTGCTGTCGCGGATTGCTTTTGCAGTTTCTGGATCCAGAGCACATTCAAACTGTGCATCCCAGTCAAGAACACGGCGGGCATCTGCCATCTTATCATCGATATCTCTTGCACCAGGAATTCCCTTGGCAATATCAGCAGCATGAGCTGCAATCTTAGAAGCAATGATTCCCTGTTTTGTATCTTCAACATTTGGAAGAGCAAGGTGTTCAGCTGGTGTTACATAGCAGAGGAAGGAAGCACCGTTCATTGCTGCAACAGCTCCACCGATCGCGGAAGTAATATGGTCATATCCAGGCGCGATATCTGTAACGATAGGTCCAAGTACATAGAAAGGAGCTCCCATACAGATGGTCTGCTGTACTTTCATGTTCGCTGCAACCTGATCAAGCGGTACATGTCCAGGTCCTTCAACCATAACCTGAACATTATGATCCCAGGCACGTTTTGTCAGTTCACCGAGACGCACAAGCTCTTCAATCTGGCATACGTCTGTAGCGTCAGCCAGACATCCAGGACGGCACGCATCACCAAGTGAGATTGTCACGTCATATTCTTCGCAGATATCAAGAATCTCATCATAGTACTCGTAGAATGGATTCTCTTCTCCTGTCATGCTCATCCATGCGAATACAAGGCTTCCACCACGGCTTACAATGTTCATTTTACGTTTATGCTTTTGATCTGCTCAATTGTTTTTCTTGTGATTCCACAGTGAAGTGTAACGAAGTCAACACCGTCTTCTGCATGCATACGGATTACATCAAGGAAATCCTGTGCAGTCAGAGTAGCAAGGTCTCTCTGATAATGAATGACACTGTCGTATACAGGAACTGTACCGATCATAGCAGGACATTCAGAAGTCAGTTTGCGACGGAACGGCTGTGTATCTCCATGGCTGGAAAGATCCATGATAGATTCGGCTCCAAGTTCTACTGCGCTCATTACCTTCTGCATTTCAATATCATAATCCTTGCAGTCACGGGAAACTCCGAGATTGACATTGATCTTTGTGCGGAGCATGCTTCCGACACCTTCCGGGTTCAGGGACTTGTGATTTTTATTGGCACAGATTGCGACCTTTCCTTCAGCGACAAGCTTCATCAGTTTGTCAGTGTCCATATGCTCTTTTTCAGCAACTGTTTTGATTTCCGGGGTGAGAATCCCCTTACGAGCTGCATCCATCTGGGTTGTGTGGTTTCTCATGTTGTTTTGCCTCCATTCGTATATGTGAATTATATAATTTTGACGTCAGCAAAACACGGACAGCGTACACGAGAAAAGCTACGGTTCCATGCATATGAATAGATGCAGAAAGGAATGGTAACTGTTTAGCTACACTACCAGCGAATATAAGATTATGCTGACGCCTTCACGGAGAAATGTTAATAACTACAAGATAAAGGAGTTGTTAACATAATACTCCGGTGATTACAGATTGATTCTGCATTTTCTTGTGCGGTACAAGGTGGTGTCCCCAATGTATCGCATGTAACTGTTCGGAAATTTTGCAGTTACGGATTAAGAAGTCGGAAAAAGCTGTGCCATTACTCCACTTTTCTGGAATACTGAAATCAGCAGGAATGCCAGGATACTTCCGGCTACTGTTGAGATCAGGAATGGGATCACATAGATAAATAATCCTGCCGGTGCTGCTCCCATAAGGAATAAAGCAACCGGATAAGCAGCAATTCCTCCGAGAATACCTGTTCCAAGTGCTTCTGCAAGACAAGTAAGGCTTAAATTCTTACATTTCTTGTAAACAAGTCCACAGCAGAGAGCTCCGATCATACTACCCGGGAAAGCCATCAGACTTCCGATTCCAAGTATATTGCGCAGAAGGCTTGCACAGAATGCAATTCCAACGCCCCAGCCGGGACCAAGAAGTACGGCTGCAAAGATATTTACCATATGTTGAACCGGTGCACATTTACTTCCGGCTACAGGAAAGCTTAAAAAGCTTCCAACGATGGCAAGAGCGGTGAGAACACCTGCAAGTGCCAGTTTTTTTGTGTTTGTTGTCTGTTTCATAACTTGAGTCTCCTTTCAAATGTAAAAAAAGGATCCTCACCTGAGTGAAGATCCTACCAGCTGTCCGAAGTAAAAAGAGATGCAAGGGCATCTCAATCATTACATGGTATCAATTCCCTCCGTTGGCATTATCCAAATCAGGTTTAAATGGGTCGAAACGGTAACACGTCTCCTCTCAGCCGGTTCTGACCAGCTCCCCTTTGACAATATTAATTTGTTGTCTGTTGTTATTATGAACTGAAATTACATAAATTTCAAGACATTTTTTGAAAATATAATATTTCAGAGAATGTATCGTTGCTGTTCACACATCACTATCCCGCGAGGTGTTTTGGCATGAATATGCCAAAATCCCGAGACATGCAAGAGGAAGAGACGGAAAAATTTAACTAAGGTTTCATATCATAATAATTTGTATTGAAAAACAGGAACAAAAACAATACAACTTTGAATTTATATACATTTTCAAGTGAAAAAGATTGGGTATCCTGCGAATTGTATTGTAACATGTATTATTGTATATTAAGTGCATAACGAGAATGTACTGATCAGATCGATAAAAATCAGAGTGTCGTATGATGGTAATGATGGTCGATCGTATAGAGAGGTCATAAGCGAATGAAAAAATTTGAAAAAATCGTAACCTGGATTCAGGAGGAAGTCAGGTCGGGAAGAATGGTTTCCGGGGGAGAAGCTTCCTTCGGAACAGGAACTATCTGAACAATTCCAGGTCAGTCGTCAGACGGTACGACGGGCATTGGAAGAATTAGTAAAAGAGAATATTGTGGAAAGCAGACGCGGAAGTGGCTCTTATATATGTGAAGATGCGGGAATGCTTCTTGGAAATACAGAAAGAAGAGCAGATCATGAAGAAAAACGAATCGCAGTAATGCTGACGTATATCGATACCTATATTTTTCCTGTTATTATCCGGGAAATTGAAAAAAGGTAACACAGGCAGGCGGAATACTTCAAATTGCAATGACAGACAATTCTGTAGCAAAGGAGCGGATGCATCTGGAAGAATTTTTAAGAACAAGAAGAATTGATGGTTTGATCGCAGAGCCTGTAAAAAGTGGGCTTCCGAATCCGAATTTAGATTTATATCAGAAATTACAAAAATCAGGAATACCGGTTGTGTTTGTGAATAGTTTCTATGAGAATCTCACAATTCCACATGTCAGTCTGGATGATGAGAAAGCAGGCTACATTGCGACGAAACACCTTTTGGAATGTGGACATACAAGAATCGCCGGAATCTTCAAGGCGGATGACGGGCAGGGAAGAATGCGATATGCAGGATACACAAAGGCACTCATGGAGCATTCACTTAAGATTAAAAATCGTCAGATTTTATGGGTTGATTCGGAAGATATCCGGGAAATGGAGATGGAAAGTGACAGAATCCTGAAACGTTTAGATGGATGTACAGCCTGTGTCTGTTACAATGATGAGATTGCAAGTAAACTGGTCAAGGTATTGCAAAGTGCGGAAATCAAAGTCCCAGATCAGATTTCCGTTATTGGAATCGACAATTCCAGTCTTGCAAGATTTTGTGAAGTACCGATCACATCGGTGAATAATCCGGCGAATGAGATTGGAAAATGTGCGGCACAGATTATATTGGATAAGATTGATAAAAATATGGAAATGTACTCAGCGGAATTTGCACCGGAACTTGTGATGCGAAATTCTGTGAAATTATATAATGAAGTCATGTAGACAGCAGACGAAAGGAGAAGAACAATGTTAGAACAGTTAAAAAAAGAAGTGTATGAGGCAAATATGCTGCTTCCAAAATACGATCTGGTTACATTTACATGGGGAAATGTAAGTGGAATCGATCGAGAAAGCGGACTTTTTGTTATTAAACCAAGTGGAGTTGAATATGATAAGCTGACTCCTGAAGATATGGTAGTTGTTGATCTGAACGGAAATAAAGTAGAGGGACGTTACAATCCATCTTCCGATACACCGACACATGTTGTTCTTTATAATCGTTTTCCAAAAAATCGGTGGTGTTGTACATACACATTCTGCATGGGCAACAAGCTGGGCACAGGCAGGAAGAGATATTCCATGTTACGGAACAACACATGCAGATTACATCTATGGAGAAATCCCATGTGTGCGTAATCTGACGAAAGAAGAGATTGAGGAAGCATATGAGAAGAACACAGGAGTTCTGATTGCAGATGAGTTTGAAGCTAAGAAGAAAGATTATATTGCAGTTCCGGCAGTTCTTTGTAAGAATCATGGTGTATTTACATGGGGGAAAGATGCACACGAAGCAGTTCACAATGCAGTTGTTGCAGAAGAAGTTGCAAAGATGGCAGCAAGATGTGAGATGATCAATCCGCAGGTAAAACCGGCTCCGCAGGAACTTCAGGATAAGCATTACTATAGAAAACACGGTGCAAATGCCTATTACGGACAGAATACAGAAAAATAAGAACTGTCAAGTATAACACAGTAACAAATTAAGTGATAAATAAAAAATAACTATAAACATTTTATTACAAGGAGGACACAAAAATGTTAAAGAAGAAAGAGTACAAATTCTGGTTTTGCACAGGTTCACAGGATCTTTACGGAGATGAATGTCTGGCGCATGTAGCAGAGCATGCCAAAATTATTGTAGAGAAGCTCAATGAGTCTGGAGTTCTTCCATATGAAGTTGTATGGAAACCAACACTGATCACAAACGAACTGATTCGTAAGACATTTAACGAGGCTAATATCGATGACGAGTGTGCAGGAGTTATCACATGGATGCATACATTTTCACCTGCAAAATCATGGATTCTTGGACTTCAGGAGTTCAGAAAACCACTGCTTCATCTTCACACACAGTTCAATATGGAGATCCCTTATGATACGATCGACATGGACTTTATGAATGAGAACCAGTCAGCACATGGTGGACGTGAGTTCGGACACATTTTCACAAGACTTGGAATCGAGAGAAAAGTTGTTGTCGGACACTGGTCAGATGAGAAGGTTCAGGAGAAGATCGCTTCCTGGATGCGTACAGCAGTTGGTGTGATTGAAAGCAGCCATGTACGTGTCATGAGAGTCGCAGATAACATGAGAAATGTTGCTGTTACAGAAGGCGACAAAGTAGAGGCACAGATTAAATTTGGATGGGAAGTAGACGCTTATCCGGTAAATGAGATCGCAGAGTCTGTAGATGCAGTAAGTGCAGCTGATGTAAATACATTAGTAGAAGAGTATTATGACAAATATGAGATCCTTCTTGAAGGAAGAGATCCGGAAGAGTTCAGAAAACATGTTGCTGTTCAGGCACAGATCGAGCTTGGATTCGAGCGTTTCCTTGAGGAGAAGAACTACCAGGCAATCGTTACACACTTTGGAGATCTCGGTGTACTCAAACAGCTTCCGGGACTTGCAATCCAGCGTCTGATGCAGAAGGGATATGGATTTGGAGCGGAAGGAGACTGGAAGACGGCAGCTATGGTTCGTATCATGAAGATCATGACAGAGGGTATGAAGGATGCAAAGGGAACTTCCATGCTGGAAGACTATACATACAATTTTGTACCGGGAAAAGAAGGAATCCTTCAGGCTCATATGCTTGAGATCTGCCCATCTATCGCAGATGGCCCGATCAGTATCAAGGTAAATCCACTTTCTATGGGAGACAGAGAAGATCCTGCAAGACTTGTATTTACATCAAAAGAAGGAAAAGGTATCGCAACATCACTGATCGATCTTGGAGACCGTTTCCGTCTGATCATCAATACAGTTGATTGTAAGAAAAATGAAAAACCAATGCCGAAACTTCCGGTAGCAACAAACTTCTGGACACCGGAGCCGGATCTCGCAACAGGAGCTGAAGCCTGGATTCTTTGCGGTGGTGCACATCATACAGCATTCTCTTATGATATCACTGCAGAACAGATGGGTGACTGGGCAGCAATGATGGGAATCGAAGCTGTATATATTGATAAAGATACAACAATCCGTAATCTGAAAAATGAACTCAGATGGAATGAACTTGCATTTAGAAAATAAAAAATCATTAAGAGGATAACCTTCAATACTTAAAAATTCATCGAAAAATCATTGAAATGAAGAAAACGAAAAGGTATAATATCTAATTAGAAAAAAAGTCTCCGTAAATCTGTCCGTTAAGAAAATGCAAAGCAGACGGATCTGCGGAGCAAAAAGGAGTTTAAGTATGAGTATTAAAATTGGTATTTTAGGTTATGGTAATCTTGGAAGAGGCGTTGAGTGCGCAGTAAAGCAGAATGATGACATGGAGCTTGTGGCAGTATTCACAAGAAGAAATCCTGAGGATGTTAAGATTCTGACAGAGACTGCAGTAGTTTGTAATGTGGCAGATGTAGAAGACTGGAAAGATAAGATTGACGTTATGATAATTTGCGGAGGAAGCGCAACAGATCTTCCAAAACAGACACCTGTTTACGCAAAGATGTTCAATGTGATTGATAGTTTTGATACACATGCAAGAATCCCGGAGCATTTTGCAAATGTAGATGCAGCCGCAAAAGAAGGCGGACACGTAGGAATCATCTCCGTAGGCTGGGATCCGGGAATGTTCTCACTGAACAGACTGTATGCGAATGCGATTCTTCCGGATGGAAATGATTACACATTCTGGGGCAAAGGTGTAAGCCAGGGACATTCTGATGCAATCCGCAGAGTTGAAGGTGTCAAAGACGGAAAGCAGTACACAATTCCGGTAGAGGCTGCACTGGAGGCAGTAAGAAACGGAGAGAATCCGGAACTTACAACAAGACAGAAACATACAAGAGAGTGTTTCGTTGTACTGGAAGAAGGAGCAGATGCGGCAAAGGTAGAAGAAGAGATCAAGACAATGCCGAACTACTTCTCAGATTATGATACAACAGTACACTTTATCAGTGAAGAAGAACTGAAAGCAAACCACAGCGGAATTCCGCACGGTGGATTTGTACTCCGCAGTGGAAAGACAGGATGGGATGGTGAGAATAAGCACCTGATCGAATATAGTCTGAAACTGGATTCCAATCCGGAATTTACATCATCTGTACTGATCGCTTATGCAAGAGCAGCTTACAGACTGGCAAGCGAAGGACAGATCGGATGCAAGACAGTATTTGATATTGCACCTGCATACTTAAGCGCAAAGAGCGGAGAAGAGCTTAGAAAACATATGTTATAAATACATGTTGCGTGACATTTTGCGGCAAAATCTGCTGTGAAAAAACGGAAGCAATGTGTTATATGAATCGGATGCGGCGATGACTTATTAAAAGGAGTTAGACGCCGCATTTTTTACAGGAGGGCAAAAATATGAGAGGAAAAGAAGAGATTAAGAAAACAATCGAAGACGGAAAAGCGGTGCTTGGAATTGAGTTTGGTTCTACAAGAATCAAAGCAGTTTTAATTGATGAGGATAAAAGTCCGATCGCATCCGGAAGTTATGACTGGGAGAATCAGCTTGTAGACAATGTCTGGACATACAGCATGGAGAAAATCCAGAATGGTCTTCAGGGATGTTACCAGGATCTTGTGAAAGATGTAGAAGCAAAATATGATGTGAAGCTTACAAAATTTGCAGCACTCGGAGTCAGCGCAATGATGCATGGATATCTTGCGTTTGATGAGAATGATGAATTACTTGTTCCGTTCCGTACCTGGAGAAATACGATCACAGAAGAAGCTTCTGAAAAACTGACAGAGCTCTTCTCTTATCATATTCCGCAGCGTTGGAGTATTGCTCATCTGTACCAGGCAATCTTAAATGGTGAAGAACATGTAAAAGATGTTCGTTATATTACAACACTTGCAGGATATATCCATTGGAAATTGACCGGCAAGAAGGTGCTCGGAAATGGTGATGCAGCAGGAATGTTCCCAATCGACATAGCTACTAAGAAATTTAATGAGAAGATGATGGATCAGTTTGATGAACTTACAGCAGAGAAGAATTTCCCATGGAAGATCCGTGAAATCCTTCCGGAAGTTCTTGTTGCCGGAGAAGACGCAGGTGTATTGACAGAAGAAGGCGCAAAACTGCTTGATCCTACAGGAACACTTCAGTCCCAAATTCCAATGTGTCCTCCGGAAGGAGATGCTGGAACAGGAATGGTTGCAACAAACAGCGTTGCTGTCCGCACAGGAAATGTATCTGCCGGAACAAGTGTATTTGCAATGGCAGTACTTGAGAAAGACTTGACAAAGCCTTACGAAGAAATTGACCTTGTAACAACTCCGGCCGGAGATCTTGTAGCAATGGTACACTGTAATAACTGTACATCAGATCTGAATGCATGGGTGAACCTGTTCCGTGAATTTGCAGAGAGTATGGGAATGACAGCAGATATGAACCAGATTTTTGGAACACTTTATAACAAAGCATTAGAAGGAGATTCCGATTGTGGCGGACTTCTGGCTTACAACTATTTCTCAGGAGAGCATATTACAGGATTTAACGAAGGAAGACCGTTATTCGTTCGTAAACCTGACAGCAAATTTAATCTTGCAAACTTTATGAGAGTACATCTTTATACTTCTCTTGGAGCATTGAAGACAGGAATGAATATCCTTCTGAAAAAAGAACATGTTGCATTGGATCGAATGATGGGACATGGCGGATTGTTTAAGACAAAAGGTGTTGGACAGAGAATCCTTGCAGGAGCAATCGATACACCGGTTTATGTTATGGAGACAGCAGGTGAAGGTGGTGCATGGGGAATCGCACTGCTTGCCGATTACCTTATTAAGAAAGAGGACAAGGAATCGCTGACAGATTATCTTGAGAACAAAGTATTCCATGATGCAGTGGGAACAGGAATGGATCCGGTTGCGGAAGATGTGGAAGGATACGAGAAATTTATGGAAACATATGCTAAGGGTCTTGCAATCGAGAAAGCAGCGGTTGAAAAATTTATAGTTACGTGTGTTGCTGGACGGTGGTAGATGAAGTGGAAATGATATTTTCAAGGGGCTGTACATGGTATCCCATCTCTTCCCATCTGGTCAGTAGTTCATCCAGGATTTCAGCATTAGTGGAAGATGTGCTGTGGAGCAGAACGATAGCTCCGGGATGAATCCTTCTGAGGAGTTTGGAGAAAGCTTCTTCTTTGGATGGCTGGTTATCCTGATACCAGTCTACATAGGCGAGACTCCAG
>ENA-OQET01000207-OQET01000207.1-human-gut-metagenome-genome-assembly--contig:-NODE-207-length-32662-cov-4.534624_pt1 | contig 32662 bp, 38 predicted proteins | sample MGYA00242800_ERZ504645 | MGnify/ENA primary metagenome ERZ504645 (study PRJEB26092, sample SAMD00036308) | human gut metagenome | host: Homo sapiens | study: EMG produced TPA metagenomics assembly of... | reverse complement strand
ATTTTGTCCGTCCATAATTATTACCTCGTAGAAGTCTTATTAATTATAATTATGATAGTGAATAATTATAATTGCAATAGAGAAAAATTTTGTTAAGTAATAAATATATTAATAAAATTATACTATAATGTAACATTCTTTTAAGATAATAGAAAAAATGTTATAATATCAATACAATAAATATAATTTTTGTATAGAGAGGAGGATTTTTATGAAATATAGTGCTTTAGATATTGCACATTATATAATAACTTATTCTTGTGAAATGAATATGCGTATAACAAATTTAAGATTACAAAAATTATTATATTTTATTCAACAAGAGTATTTAAAAGATTATGGGAAACCATTATTTCTTGATGATATTTGTGCATGGAAATATGGTCCAGTTGTACCGAATGTATATTATATTTATTCTGGATATGGTGGATTACCTATATTGAATAAATATGAATCTAATCTACCTAATGAAATAAAAAAATATATTGAAAAAATAGTAGATAAGTTAAAGAATAAAGATTCTTGGGATTTAGTAAATGATACGCATAAAGTAAATGGTGCATGGGATAAAATATATAAAAATGGTGAAGGGGATAGAAGATGTATTCCAATTGATTTGATACTAGGTGATGTCAAATAATGGAACAAAGAAATTTCAGTGATAGTAGTAATGATTTTAAAATATCTAAATTTATAAGAGATTTAAATCAAGATATATTATCTAAGAATGACATAAAACAAAGAATTAATTTATTGCTTGAAGAAGTTTATAATGGAGAGTATCGTCATTCATATGCTATGATTGCTGGTATACTAGTAGAAATAAAAATTAGTAGCAATGATAAAACAGAAGTATTTACTTGTTTATCAGAAAATTTACAAGTAGTAAAAGAAATTGTAGATGAAAATTTGGAATATGATAGTAGATTAGTTAAAATAAATAAATTATATGACCATATTACTTTAGAAATAACTAGATTTAATTATTTAGATCAGGTTGTTGGTAAACAAAGTGATTTAATAAATAAAGTTATGGATCAAAGAAGATTATTTGATGAAACAACAGAAAAATTAAATAAAGACTTAAAAGATGTTGAAAGTTTGAAACCAGAAATCATAAGTATTATAGGTATTTTTTCAGCTATTACTTTAGCTTTTATTGGCGGTATGACTTTTACTAGTAGTACATTAACTAGTATAAATGAAGCATCAGCATATAAAGTAATATTTATATCATCAATATGTGGTATAGTAATATTTAATACTATTTTTTGCTTGATTTATATTATTAGTAAAATGATTAATAAAAATATTTTTTCTAGGTGTTCAAAATCAAATAATGATTGTTTAACTGGTATATGTAATGAAAATTGTTTTGCTTATAAAAAAATACAATATAGGTTACCTTATGTATATTGGATAAATTTTATTTTGATATCCATATTATGTTTAGACTTTGTTGCTTGGTTGTATGATTTAAAATCTTTAGCTATAGTGTTTAGAGGATACATTGCACAAATACCAGTTATAGTGGTAGATATTTTAAATTGGTCGTTAATATGTTTACCTATAATTATAATAATTTGTTATTTGGGTTTTAATTTTTATAATAAAATTCAAAGATGAAAAATAAAAAGGCTATTTCATTATGAAATAGCCTTTTATTCGTATTAGGGGTGTTTGTTCATTTCTTTAGTGGTAAAGAAAACGAACCAAAAGAAAGCCACCGCAGATAAAATTTTAGCTTTGAAAAACATTATCATTTCATACAAAGCTTAAAACTCGCTACGCTCAGACAGTTAAGCAAAAAACGTATTCAATGATAATGTTTTTCAATAATCTTATGATTACCGCTAAATTTTATAATGCGGAAGAAGTAACATAATAATAACCAAATATCCCTCACGTTAGCAAATTTTGCGGTAGCCGTAGGCTATTGGCAAGGATAAAACCATGACTATGAATTTAGCTCTACTGTTTGAGCGAAGCGAGTTTAGAGCGTTATAGTCATGATTTTATAATTGACAAAGAAAAATTGGTATCGAGAGGTAGAGTTCTTTTGTTACTTTTCTTGCTCATGAAAGAAAAGTAAGTATAAAATAGGGTGTTTGTTCATTTCTTTAGTGGCAAAGAAACGAACCAAAGAAAACCACCGCAGATAAAATTTAAGCTTTGAAAAAAATTATCATTTCATACAATGCTTAAAACTCGCTTTGCTCAAACAGTTAAGCAAAAGACGTATTCAATGATAATGTTTTTCAATAATCTTGCGATTACCGCTAAATTTTATAATGCGGAAAAAGTAACGTATTATTTATTGTGAAGTAGATATTCTTGAAGATTTTGTAAAAATAATTGAGCTGGTTTAGTGAGAATTTGATGTTTTTTCCAGACTAAATCAATTTGTGCTTCAAGTGGTGGGTATAGTGGTTTGAAGCATAAATTAGTGCCGTTTGTATTTACTAGATTAGCAAGGCAAAGGGCTGAGCCTAGATTTTCTTGAACCATGATAGAGGCGTTATAGATTAAGTTATAGTTAGCAACTATATTTAATTGAGTGAAATTTTGATTGAGCCAGCCTGCTATTTTATTGCTGACCATTGTTTGACCTGAACATATTAAGGGGATATTCAAAATATCAGAAGATGTTATATATTCTTTATCAGCAAGTGGAGAATTTTTTAACATCAATAGTCCCCAGATGTCTTTTACAGGCAAGGTGATAAAATTATATTTTTGTTTATCATGGGCATCAATCAATAAGCCAAAATCTAAGATACCTTTATCTAGTTGTTCGATTACAGTATCAGCATTTCCACTAAAGATATGATAATGTATATCTTTATGTGTTTTTTTAATTTTAGTCATAGTTTTGGCTAAAAATTTAAAGGCATTTGTTTCCGCACAGCCGATATATATATCGCCACTGATGATTTCATGAGAATTTTTTAGAGCATTAATCGTTTTTAGCTTGTAATAAAATTATTTCTTTGGCTTTGTTATATAAAAATAGACCTTCAGAAGTCAAAGTAATTTTGCGATTGGAGCGGATAAATAATTTACAATTTAGTTCTTTTTCTAAATCTATTAATTGGCGAGATAAAGTGGGCTGTGTTATATGCAAAACTTGAGAAGCTTTTAAAATATTTTCTTCTTCAACTACAGTTACGAAATATTTTAAAACACGTATATCCATAAAAACCTCCAGATTTTAGTATTAAAAAATATAGATGAATTATATTATATTTTATTATGCTTAAAAAGTATAGTTGATTATTAAATATAAGTATTTGATATAGTAGAAATGGTAAATTGTAATAAAATCAAAGAAAAAAATTATTTATTAATCTAAAAAAGAGAGTAAATATAAAGGTGGGTTAGTGATGAACTTTAAGAAAAATTTAAAAATAGTTAGAGCAATTACCATGTGTTTGGCACTAGGGACAATGGGGTGCATAAATATGAATATGGTATCAGCAAGTGATAATTTGCAAGCACCAAAAAGTGCCTTCGATAAGAATTATAAACCAGATATGTCAAGAGGTGCAGATAATTTTTATCAAAGTGATAAAGTAAATATGCAAAAAGTTGAATTTAAAAATCAATATAATATGACAGTTGTGGGCAATTTGTTCGTACCTAAAAATTTAGCGCAGAATGAAAAAGCTCCAGCTATTATCGTAGGGCACCCTATGGGAGCGGTGAAAGAACAATCGGCAAATTTATATGCTACAAAAATGGCAGAACAAGGTTTTGTAACTTTAGCTATGGATTTATCTTTTTGGGGAGAAAGTAAAGGTCTACCAAGAAATAGCGTATCTCCTGATATTTATGCAGAAGATTTCAGTGCAGCAGTTGATTATTTAGGTACACGTGATTTTGTGGATAAAGATAGAATTGGTGTTATCGGTATCTGTGGTAGTGGTAGTTTTGCTATCAGCGAAGCAAAAATTGATTCTCGTTTAAAAGCTATAGCCACTGTTAGTATGTATGATATGGGTACAGCTACTAGAAGTGCTTTAGGTCATAGCCAAAGCGTAGAACAGAGAAAAGAAATCATCAAAGAAGCGTCTAATCAGCGTTATGGCGAATTTTTGGGACAAGAACGTAAGTATACAAGTGGTACAGCTGATAAATTAAGTGAAAATCCTTCTGATATTGAAAAAGAATTTTATGATTTTTATCGCACAACAAGAGGTTATAGTGCCAATACAACAACACATCCAACACTTACAAGTAATGTGAAATTTATGAATTTCTATCCATTTAATGATATTGATACGATTTCTCCAAGACCATTGTTATTTATCGCTGGAGAAGATGCACATTCTAAAGAATTTAGTGAAGATGCCTATAAATTGGCAGCAGAACCAAAAGAATTATATATTGTGCCAAATGCAGGTCACGTGGATTTATATGATAGAACAGATGTTATTCCATTTGCCAAATTAACAGAGTTCTTCAAAGATAATTTATAAGAAATAAAAATTTACTTAAAATAATTTTAAAGTAATTAAGTATTTAATGTAGTATTTGTTAGTGAGAAAGAGAAGTAGTATTACTTCTCTTTTTTATTGGTAAGTGAAATTGGAAGTAATTTTTAATCAAAAATAATATAGATAAAAGGGAGCGATAAAAGATGAAATTATGTATGAAAATAATATTATGCTGTTATTTAATTTTGATGATGTCTGTTAGTGCATTGGCAAAAGATATATCAGATACAGAAGCAAGAACAGATAAAGAATTATTACCAGCATTAAAACAAAGTAGCGAGATGGATTTTGCTAAAACTGGTGTACAAGGATATAAGGATTTATTCAACAATTTAGTTGGTTCTAAGGATTTGCCAAAAGATGAAAATATAAATGTATATGATGTATATGTAGAAAATCCTGATAGTGATAAGGATTTACGTTTGCGCATTTATAAGCCAGTGAATAAACAAGATAATTTAGCTGGCATTTTGTGGATACATGGTGGTGGATATTTATTTGGTGTGCCTGAACAAGATGAGATGCAAAGTATTCGCTTTGCTAATGAAGTAGGTGCAGTAGTTGTAGCTGTAGATTATAGATTAGCACCTGAAAATAAATATCCAGCCAGTTTAAATGACTGCTATACAGCTTTAGGCTATTTATTTAAAAAATGCAGATAAATTAGGTGTAGATAAGGATAGAATTGCTGTAGCTGGTGCTAGTGCAGGTGGAGGATTATGTGCAGCTACTGCTTTAATGACTAGAGATAAAGGCGAATATAAATTAGCTTTTCAAATGCCTCTTTATCCAATGATTGACGATAGATTTCAGACACCAGCAAGTCAAGAAAATATAGATTTGCGAGTTTGGAATAATGTAGCTAATAAATACGCATGGCATGCTTATATTGGTGATTTAGCAGGAACAGATGAAGTGTCTTATTATATGGCTCCAGCTAGAGCAAAAGATTTGACAGGTTTGCCACCAGCATATTCTTGTGTAGGTAATTTAGACCCATTTAGAGATGATACTATAAATTATATGGCAAGATTAGCTCAAGCAGGTGTGCCAGCAGAATTACATGTTTATCCAGGAGCGTATCATGCTTTTGAAGTGATTGCACCTGATACACAATATGCAAAAGATGTAGTCAATGAATATGTAAAAGTTTTAAATAAAGCTTTGAATAAATAAAATAGTTTATTGATATTTTCAAGATGTATTTAGGAGCGAAATTATGACTAAAAATAATTTAATCGTATTTATTTTGACTATAGGCGTATTTAGTATCTTAAATACGGAGATGGGTGTCATTGGTATATTGCCAATAGTTGCAAGTACTTATAATATAGAAATATCTGTGGCGGGTTTATTAGTTAGTTTATTTGCTTTAGCAGTAGCTGTGTCTGGGCCGATATTACCTTTATTATTATCCAAATATAATCGCAAAACGATTATGATAATATCTTTGGGAACTTTTTTTTATCTGTAATGTGATATCTGCTTTTGCAGGAAGTTTTTGGCTTGTATTGGTGGCAAGAGTAGTGCCTGCATTTTTACACCCTGTATATGTTTCATTATCCTTTGCTATAGCTTCTTCATCTGTATCAGAAAAAGAAGCACCTAAGGCAGTAGCAAAAGTAATGGTTGGTGTTTCGGCTGGTATGGTACTTGGTGTACCAGTTATGAGTTATATTGCAAAATTTATTTTCTTTAGAAATAGCTATGCTTGCTTTGCTTTGGTAAATTTAATCGCTTTAGCATTGACAATAATATATGTACCATCTATGCCAGTTAAAGAAAAAATGTCTTATGGCTCTCAGCTCAAAATTTTAAAAAGATATTAATTTATGGTGGGCTTTGATAGCTGTAATTTTATTAAATGGTGCAAAATTTTGGTGTATATAGTTATTTAGCCGATTATTTAGAAAGAGTATCGCTATTATCCACAGAATTTGTGAGCATTACACTTTGATTTTTGGTTTAGCAAATATTTTAGGCAATGTTATTGCTGGTAGATTATTAAGCCAAAGACCACTTTCATTTGTAGGGATATATCCATTTTTATTGACAGTATTATTTTTAGTAATGCTATTTTTAGGCAATATGGGCTTTGTAATCATGGGTATAGTCTTAATTTGGGGAATACTCGTGGGTTGTGCTGCTAATATTAATCAGTATTGGATAACAAGAGTGGCATCTAATGTGCCTGATTTTGCTAATGCTTTATTTTTAGTAGCTACAAATGTAGGTACTTGTATAGCAGCTTTTGTATGTGGTATTTTCATTGATGAATTTGGTATAAATAATGTAGTTTTAGGTGGTATTTTATTCACTGTATTAAGTATAGGTTTCTTCATTTGCGGGAATCAAAAAAAATCACCAAAGGGAAAAAAATGTTAAAAGTAAATAAAGCAGTATAAAAAAATCCTCTATAGTTAAATGAATTATTCATCACTAACTATAGAGGATTTTTTATATATTTAGGAGCATGTCATACCAGACAACGCCACCATGTGTAGATTTAGAAATACCTAAATTTTGAAATCCAAATTGTTCATAAAATGGAATAAGTTGATGTTTACAACATAAAATAATTCCAGTGCGTTTTTCTTTTTGAGCCTTTTCAATAAGATTTTTCATTAATTTAGTTGCAATGCCTAAATGTTGATAAGATGGCAATACATCAATACCAAAGATTGTTTGATACTTTCCTTGTGGTTGATGAAGTTTAGCATTTGTATACATTTCATCAGTAATAGTTTCTTCATCAGTTACCATACCATTGACAAAACCTATGATTTCATTGTCATCATGTTTATGAATTTTGGCTACTAAGAAATGATTAGGAAATACATCAAATCTGGATTTTAAAGTATTTAAACTAGCACTTTCTTGGGATGAAAAACATATTTGCTCAATATCTGCAAGAGTTATTAAATCATCAGCTGTTGCAGTAGTAATAGATATCATAAAAACCCCATCACATCATTTATTATTTTGCTCATTAAAGAGAGCTTTTAATTTTTTTTTCGCGTTTTTTCTTGAAAGAATTGGAATAACGTTCTTCTTCACTGAAGATACAACCACAATAAGGTTGACGATATAATTCTAAATCAATGCTTGTTTGTGTTCCTTCAGCAAATCCTGGTCGAAAATCTTCATAGAAGAAAGGAATACCTACCGCTTGAGAAATTTTTTGAGCGACATCTTTCATCATTTCATGGTTTTGATAAGGACTGACAAATAAAGTTGATGAGAATGCATCAAAATTATTTTCTTTAGCATAGATTGCTGTTTGATGAAGTCGCCAAGCATAACACATACGGCAGCGTCGATTATCTAAATTAAGACCATCTGTATTTTTTTCGATAGTTAAAGCACGTTGTAAAAAATCTCGTAATTGATAATTTGTATCTACGATAAGTTTTAAATCAACTTTTTGTGCATATTCTTGTGCAGTTGCTAAACGGTGCTTAAATTCTTTATAAGGGTGAATATTAGGATTGAAAAAATATCCTGTAATATCATGACCTTCTGAGCGAAGTTTTGGCACTGGATAACAAGCGCATGGACCACAACACATATGAAGTAATATATTCATTTATAAACTCCCTAAATAAATATAAATTATTCCGTTTTTGTTAAACCAAGATGTTCATAACCAAGCTTGGTAACAACTCGCCCTCTAGGAGTGCGATTGATAAAGCCTAATTGAAGTAAATAAGGCTCATAAACATCACCGATAGTATCTGTTTCTTCGCTTACTGCTGCAGCTAATGTTTCAAGACCAACAGGGCCACCACCGAATTTATTAATCATAGTGAGTAAAATATTGCGGTCGATATGGTCAAGTCCCATCTTGTCAATTTCAAGCATAGCTAGAGCTGTATCTGCGATTTCATCAGTGATGATACCGTCGCCTTTTATTTGAGCGAAATCACGAACTCGTTTTAAAAGGCGATTAGCTACTCGAGGTGTTCCACGAGAGCGACGTGCGATTTCCAAAGCTCCTCTATCTTCGATAGGTATATTTAAGATTTCAGCGGAGCGCTTGATAATAAAAACTAATGATTCAGGCGTGTAATATTCTAGGCGAGAAATAACACCAAAGCGATCACGTAGTGGAGAAGCCAAGGCACCAGCTTTAGTAGTCGCTCCAATGAGTGTAAATGGTGCAATGTCAAGACGAATAGAGCGAGCGCTTGGCCCTTTACCAATGATGATATCCAAGGCAAAATCTTCCATAGCGGAATATAAAACTTCTTCTACGCTGTGAGAAAGACGGTGAATTTCATCAATGAATAATACATCTTTTTCGGTGAGATTCGTAAGTAGTGCTGCTAAATCGCCAGAGCGTTCAATAGCTGGCCCAGAAGTTACACGGAAGTTTACTCCCATTTCATTAGCGATAATATTGGCAAGTGTAGTTTTACCGAGTCCAGGAGGTCCGTATAAAAGTACATGGTCAAGAGCTTCATTGCGATTTAAAGCTGCTTGAATGAAAATAGATAAATTATCTTTGACTTTATCTTGTCCTATATATTCTTGCAATTTCTTAGGGCGTAGGGAATACTGCCAATTATCAATATCCATCTCGCCACCAGAAACTATGCGTTCATTAAAGTCTTCCATTAAATAAAATTTGCCTCCATAAATAAAATTTTAAAAGATTATTTTATAAGTGGTTTATTTAAAAAATCTCGACCAAAGACTTTAATTGTATAGTAAAAATCCAAATGAGGAAAGGTATATATTCAGCGATTAAGCGCCATGTAACAGCTACAATACCGACAGTACCTTCTGGCAACATAGAGTTGAACAATAATATAAAGCCACCTTCGGCGATACCAGAACCCCCTGGCGTTGGAGAAAAGTAAAGTAAGATATTTAAAATTATCATACGTCCCATGGCTAAGACACCATCAAAATCATCAGTTAAACTAAACATTAAAATTGGTACGATAGCATAGATAAAAAGTAAACTTAAGCCCGACGTAATATAGACTTTAAGCAATTTTTAAAGGTGAAGCTAATAAAAGATTTTATAGCTAATTTATTATCTCGATAAAAAGAAAGAAATGCCTTTTGCATTTTTTGTAAGAAAGTCGACGAACAAATTTAATTACTAGATAATCTAAGTAATTATGCTTGAAACACCAAATCAACATCAAAATGACTAAAAAAGCCAAACTAGAGATAATCATTAAGGTTTCATCAGAAATCCATGGAATTATGCCTGCATCGTGCATGAAGATAAACGGCATGCACATGATTAAAAACATAATGGATAAAATTGTGCGGACAATGACAATTATAGTGGCTTTTCCGACAGGTATTTCAGCATGACGTAAAAAGAGTACTTGAGCAATTGCACCACCGCTGAAACCAGGTGTTAGCAGTGCTAAGAAATAATTGCCAAATACTACATGTAATGCTTGTGAAAATGAGATTTTTTCGTTGGAGATATTAACTAACTGGACAAGTCTTAAACCATCTAAAAATAAACCAAAGCTAATGGAAATCAAAGCTGCGATTATTGCTAGAGGATTGAACTGTGTCAAACTAGATAAAGTATTAATATCCACTGTGAAATAGATGACTCCAGCAGAAATCACAGATACGAAAAAAATTAAGACACAAAGTCTTTTATGGAATTTGTTCATTAATATAAACCTCATTAATATGGGATAATTTGATAATCATTATGTTATATTGTACCATTTTTTTAGATGAAGTGTAAAGCAAAGCAATAAATACTAATCTAATAAATAGATGGTAAATATTGAGTAAAAAATAAAAAGACAAGCACTTATTAAAAATAAATGCTTGCCTATAATTTATCTTTTAGCTTGATTTTTGATGCGATTTACAGGGATATTAGCTAATAATGCAACGGAATTATCATCATTTTCTAGTGAAATTTCCATTTCATTTTTATTTATATCCATGTAATGAGAAATTACCTCAATTATATCGTTTTTTAAAGCTTGCATAACTTCAGGAGAAATATTAGCACGGTCATGAATTAATACGACTTTTAATCTATCTTTAGCAATTTCTTTAGATGTTTTTTGATTTCTATTTAATAATTTCATTACAACCTCAAACATAATATTATGCTCTCCTTAATTAAAATAATTTTTTTAATCTATCAAAGAAAGACTCTTTAGTACGGAAAGTCATAAATGGAACATCTTCACCACAAAGACGTCTAGTGATATTTTGATAAGCTATACCAGCTTGAGATTTTGTATTAGCGATTACAGGTTCACCACGGTTAGTAGAAGATACGACCATTTCATCATCTGGAATTTGACCAATACATTTTATAGCTAAGATATCGTTGATATCATCAAGGTCTAGCATTTCACCTTTAGCTACCATATCAGGACGAATTCTGTTGACGATTAATAAGATATTTTCTTTATCAGCACGGTTCAATTCACCAATAATTTTATCGGCATCACGAACAGCAGAGATTTCAGGCATAGTAACAACTAAAGCGATATCAGCAGCGGCTACAGCTGTTTTGAAACCTTGTTCAATACCAGCAGGGCAGTCAATCAAGATGAAATCAAAATCTGCACTCATTTCTGAACATAAAGCGACAACTTGTTCAGGAGATACGGCGAGTTTATCTTTTGTCTGAGATGTAGGCAATAAGAATAATGTCTCATATTTTTTATGGCGAACAAGGGCTTTTTTTGTAAGGAATTTTACCAGATGTTACATCTACTAAATCATACATAATGCGATTTTCTAAACCTAATAATAAGTCAAGATTGCGAAGCCCTGTATCTGTATCAATAAGTGCGACTTTATATCCTTTCATGGCAAGACCAGCACCTATATTGGCTGTAGTAGTAGTTTTGCCTACACCACCTTTACCAGAAGTAATAACAATGATTTTACAATTTGTATTAGTTTGGGTCATATAAGATTACTGTTGCCTTTTTGCACTACAAGACAAACAGAAAAGCACCTCTCTTTACAATTATATACTTTGTGCAAATTAATTTTCTCGATTGAATGGCTCTAGGATAATGGTATTATCACAGATAATAGCTTTTTCAGGAGTTGATGATTTTTTATTATCAGTAATATTTTCACTATTATCTGGTGCCCTAGCAATTAAATGTGCTATGCGTATTTGCAGTGGCGATAATTTATCAGCAATTATATAAGAATTAATATCGCCATAGGCTCCAGCATAGACAATGCCACGACAATGACCATGAATATCAATATTTCCACCAGCTATGATTTTAGCACCAGGATTGACATTTCCTTCAATGACGATAGAGCCTTTGGAAAAAAATTTCTTCGCCTCCACGCACAGTGCGTTTGATGATTAATGGCGGATTTTGTGCTGAACAATGTTGGTTTGTAGCTGTCTTATCAACAGCTACAATTTTTAAATTTAATTGATATTGTTTTAAGATATCAGCTAAGATATTTTGCTCTTCTTGAGAGAATTTATCATCTTTGAGCAATATAGTAGTATTATCTTCAAAAAAATTGGAACAAGAAGCTAATTTTTTACTTAATGCTTCTTTAATTTGATTGAAATTAGCTTTTTTTGTTATGACTAAAATTAAGCCATCATTAGAACCTTTAAACGTTATTAATTCATTCATATAATCACTTCATTTTATTATTATTGTTGTGCAGGAGCTGGTTGATTTTCTGGAGTTTTTGGCTTATCTAAACCAAAAGCAGCACTTAGAATTTTATATCCAATAGGTACGGCAGAAGTAGCACCATAACCTGCATTTTCTACGATAACAGCTACAGCAATATTAGGATTATCAAATGGACCGTAGGCTACAAACCAACCATGTTCACGACCATGAGAGTTTTCGGCAGTACCTGTTTTACCAGCAATTGGCACAGGGAAGTCTTTAAACATAGCAGCTGCTGTACCGACAGTACTAACTTCATGTAGACCTTCTTGAACAAGACTGATAACAGATGGATCGATATTTAAATCACGTTCAACTACTGGATCAAAATGTTTGATTACAGTACCATCTGGAGCAATGATATCTTTTACTAAATATGGGCGATATTTTTTACCACCATTAGCAGCTTCACTCATAACTAAAGCCATTTGTAATGGTGTAGCAAGTGTGAACCCTTGACCTATAGAAGCGTCAAATGTTTCAGCAAGATACCAATCTTCATCAAATACCTTACGTTTGTATTCAGGGCAAGCAACATTACCTACAGCTTCATATGGTAAGTCTATACCTGTTTTTTCACCAATACCAAAGATACGAGCCCATTTTGCTAATCTATCAATGCCTAAACGGTTACCCATTTCGTAGAAATAAACGTTATCAGAATGAGCTAAGGCTTGTTCAAAATTGATATAACCTAAAGCTTCACCATCAGCATTTGTTTTTGGAATTATCCAGTGCTGACCAGAGTCAAAAATTAATTCATCAGGAGTTACTACTTTTTCCATTAAAGCAGCAGTACCTGTGATGATTTTGAAAGTAGAACCAGGAGGATATTCACCAGTTACAGCTTTATTATCAAGAGGATAATGTGGATTATTATTTATAGCATTCCAGTCTTTAGTGGAAATACCAAGAGCAAATAAATTTGGGTCATAAGTTGGACGACTAACCATGGCTAATACTTCGCCGGTTTGAGGATTTAATACTACAGCGGCAGCAGCCTGCGCATTGATGCCAGACATTACTTCGTCCATGGCTTTTTCTGTAGCTTCTTGAAGATTGTGGTCAATAGTCAAAGTAAGACTTGCACCACTTACAGGATTTTTCATGCCTAGACGTTGAACAGGACGACCAGTAACGTCAACTTCAACCTGTTCACCACCAGGAATACCACGAAGGTATTTATCATAGTATTTTTCAAGACCAAATTTACCAATGATATCACCTAATTTATAGGAATCATCACCAGCTTTTTTCTTATCTTCAAGTTCACTATCGCTGATTTCACTTACGTAACCGAGAGCATGAGCTCCTTCATATTTATAGATATAGTTACGTACTGGTTTTGTATCGATAAATACACCTGGATATAAATCTTGTTGTTCTTCAATGATAGTTACTATTTCGGGTGGTACATCTATTTTTAAAGTAACAGGGTCAAAACCAGAATGATGAGCAATTTTTTCATTTATTTCATCAACACTGATATTTAATAAAGTAGCCAAGCGAGCCACTACTTCAGGAGATACAGGCTCTAAAGATGGCAATAATTCTACAGTAAAAGCAGGTCGATTATTTACTAATTGTACACCATTGCGGTCATAGATAATGCCTCGAGGTGCAGACGTGGAAACAAGACGAATGCGGTTACCATCTGCTAATTTAGAAAAATATTCGCCTTGATAGATTTGTAAATAAACTAATCGACTAATGAGTGCAACAACTATAAGTGTTACAATAGCAGCTAAAATTTTTAAACGTTTATCAAGAAATTTCAACTTTAATTTACTCCTATAATAAATTAAGACACCCTTAGGTGTCTTAAAGTCATTTAATATCGTATAGATATAAAAATATGCTTACCTAAAAGTTAATATAATTATATCATACTCTTTTAGAATTTTTTATAAATTATTTATGATTGTGAGCTATTCATCACTCTAAAATTAATTTCTAACCTAAGGTTAGAATTGTTCAGATCTTTTTATCCAATATTGAAGTTTAGCGTCGATTTTAACAACGATAAAATATACAGGATAAGCAAATACTAGATTATAGATAAGAGCGATAATCATATTGTTTATGACAAGCCAGATATTATAACTATAACCTAATAAAAAGATGAATAAAGCAATGATAAAATAATTTAAAAAAGTAGAAAATACACTAGCTACAATAGGTAAAAATATATTTTCTTTGTAGATTAGTTGAGATATCTTATGGATTAAGATACAGATGATAACAAGACTTAAAGTATGAATACCAAGGAATGTACCAGAAGCTAAGTCTTGAAATAATCCTGCACAAAATCCATATAAAATAGCATATTTATCATAAATAATGCTAAAGAAAATAACTAATAATAAGATTAAATCTACAGAAATTCCATCATAAGCAATAATGTTAAAAACAGATGATTGTAGAATATAGGCAATGAATATTAATAAAAAACATGGTATTATTGTTTTCATTTTGTATCACCTGTAGTAGGTTGAGCTGGAGCTTGAGCATTTGCTTGAGCTGGTGCTGTAGGAGCTGGAGTTGTAGCAGGTTGAGATACTTCACGATGGTTAATGATAACAGCAACATTTTCAAGTTTTTGAAAATCTACACAAGGGTATAAAGTTGCATATTGTAATAATCCACCAGAATCATTTTTTATAGCAGCTACAGAGCCAATAGGAATTCCTTTTGGATAGATACCACCAAAACCAGAAGTGATGATAGTATCGCCTTCTACGATATTAGCATTTTGTGGGATATTAGTCATATTGATTGCTGAATTGGAATCAGCAGAACCTTTGACTATACCAGCTACTCGAGAATCAGCACGTTGAACAATAGAACCAACAGCAGAGCGAGGGTCAGTGATAAGTTCAACTTCAGAATAAGAAGCATAAGCTTCATGAATATTACCTACAAGACCATCAGGAGTAATGACAGTCATATTTTTTTGTACACCATCATCTGTACCACGATTGATAATGATATGACTGCTCCAAGTAGCACTATCACGACCAATAACGTTGGCAGGTAATAAATCAAATTGCAAATTAGCTTTTTTATAATTTAATAATTGACGCAGATTAGCATTTTCTGCTTCAAGCTCAGCTGTACGAGCAACCTTGAGTTTTAAATCATCGTTTTGAGCTTTTAATTCTCTATTTTGGTCGTAAACATAAAATACATCATAAACGTAGTTACGAAAATCATTACATTTACTTGAAACTGCGCTAGTAACAGATTGAAATGGTGCTAAAACGTTTACAACAATAGAATTAGCAAGTGGTGCATTAAATCTACCAATAGCAGCAAAAAAGAGAATACAAATTATGCTTATAATGATAAATAAGACGATTAATGAACGTTTAGAGGGTGATTTCATTATTTATTCAACTTCTTATCACTAATAATTACATTGTTTAAGAGATTGATATTTTCTAAAGATTTACCAGTACCTTCACCAACACAAGATAATGGGTCTTCAGCAATGATTACAGGCATACCTGTTTCTTGAGAAAGTAATTTATCTAAATTGTGTAATAAAGCACCGCCACCAGTTAGCATGATGCCACGGTCTAAGATATCAGCAGCAAGTTCAGGTGGTGTTCTTTCAAGTGTTACTTTTACAACATCAACAATTTTCTTAACTGGTTCTTTCAAAGCTTCAGTGATTTCTTCAGCATGAATTTTTAATGTTTTTGGTAAGCCACTAACGAGGTCACGACCACGGATTTCAAAATCCTTTTCCATGTCATCACTAACCATAGCATTACCGATAGACATTTTGATTTCTTCAGCAGTACGTTCACCAATCATGAGGCTGTATTTACGTTTTATATATTGAATGATAGCAGTGTCTAAAGCGTCACCAGCAACACGAAGAGAACAGCTTGTAACAATACCACCAAGGGATATAACAGCGATTTCTGTAGTACCACCACCGATATCAACTACCATACTACCAGTAGCTTCTTCAACAGGTAGACCAGCACCAATAGCAGCAGCCATAGGTTCTTCAATTAAATATGCTTCTCTAGCACCTGCTTGAATAGCAGCATCTATAACAGCACGTTTTTCTACTTCAGTTACACCAGATGGTACACCTACAACAACACGTGGTTTGCTAAAGGAAGAACCATTTCTAGCTTTATTGATAAAGTATTTTAACATTGCTTGAGTAACTTCAAAATCAGCAATTACGCCATCTTTCATTGGGCGAATAGCTACGATATTGCCTGGAGTACGACCAATCATGCCTTTGGCATCAGAACCAACAGCAAGAACTGCTCCTGTATCCTTTCTAATAGCAACAACAGATGGTTCTCTAAGCACAATACCTTTTCCTTTTAAATGCACAAGGGTATTGGCTGTTCCTAAATCGATACCGATATCTTGGGAAAAACCACCAAATAAATTCCACTTCATGTTAAAACATTCTCCCTTCAATTTTATAACAATCTGACTACTTATTTTATCATACCTTGTTGTTTTAAGCTAGTAAATTTATTATCTCCAACAATAATATGATCTAAAATTTCTATATCAAGTATTTTACTGCCTGCTATTAGCTTTTTTGTTATATGAATATCTTCCATACTTGGGCTAGGATCGCCACTAGGGTGATTGTGTACAAGTATCATAGATGAAGCAAAATGATTGATAGCACAGCGAAAAACTTCACGAGGGTGAACTATAGAAGCATTTAAGCTTCCTATAGAAATATCTGGAAAAGCAATGATTTGATTTTTAGTATCTAAAAGTAAAATGGCAAAGTGTTCTTTTTTCTCATAACGAAGTCTAGGCATTACATAATTTACTACATCTAGAGGTCTTTTTATCGCCAATTTTTGTGCAGAAGGCTTTTTAGCTAGACGCAGACCTAATTCAATAGCAGCTAATAGTGTAGTAACTTTAGCAAGACCTAAACCTTTTATGGAAATCAATTCTTTTGGTGAAGAATTCACAAGAGAAGACAAGCCATCTTCTTTGTATTTAGCTAAAATTTCTTGAGATAATTCAAATACAGATTTTTTTCGTGTACCAGAATGTAATAATATAGCTAATAATTCAACATTGCTTAAAGCTTTAGCTCCAAGAGTTAAAAGTTTTTCGCGGGGTCGTTCTTCATCAGGTAAATCTTTGATACTTGTGCTCATAAATCAACATCAGCTTTTTTACATAAATTATATAAACAATTTAAAGGTAAACCTACTACATTAAAATAACAGCCATTGATTTTTTCAATAAAAATAGAAGCTAATCCTTGAATAGCATAAGCTCCTGCTTTATCTTGTGGCTCTTTTGTTTTAATATAATTTAAAATTTCCTCATCAGATAAATTTTTCATGGTAACATCAGTAGTGCAAACATCAGAAAATATTTTTCCATTTTTTATCAATGCGATACCAGTGCAAACTTGATGTGTTTTTCCTGAAAGATTTTTGAGCATACAAAAAGCATCATTATCATCTTTAGGTTTACCATAAATTTTGTTGTCTAAGGCAACTACAGTGTCGGAACCTAAAATTATTTCATCTTTATGATGGTTATCAATGCTGGCTTTTGCTTTTAAAATAGCATTTTGCATGACTAATTTTTGTGGATTAGGTTCATCGCGAAAAGTGAGTTCTTCACAACTGCTAGGACGACAAACGAATTTGCAACCGATTTGTGCTAATAACTCTTTACGACGCGGTGAAGATGAAGCTAAGATTAACATAAAAAATCCCTTCTATAAGTAATTTTTAGTTTATTAATATGCTTTTACATATGAATACTAATCATACGATATAAGATAACTATTGTATTAGGATTTATATAAAATAAAAATAGCATATTATGAATGGTTAAGTTCATTATAGCAGAGAATATAAAGCTTTTCATCTAATTTTACTAAATTTTAATTTTGCATAATATTAAAATTAAACTGTATAAATATTCTGATTATCTATAATATTGGCTTGACTGAAACACAACCTCAATGGTATAATTCTGGATATAACTTGCAAATTTTGGAAATCGTTGTTATTTTCACAGAGGAGATAGTGCGATGGAGATAAATAATAGTAAAGAATTAGAAGAAAAAATTAAATGTCTAGATAAAATGACTGATGAAGAAATTGTAATGCAGATAAAAGAAAAGCATGATGATGTCGCACTAGATTATATCATAAAAAAATATCGCAATTTAGTTAGAGTAAAGGCAAGAGCGTATTTTTTAATTGGTGCTGATAGAGAAGATATCATTCAAGAAGGAATGATAGGACTATATAAAGGTGTCCGAGATTTTCGCAGTGATAAATTATCTTCATTTAGAGCATTTGCCGAAATGTGTATTACACGACAGATTATAACGGCAGTAAAGACAGCTACAAGACAAAAACATATACCATTAAATTCATATGTATCGCTAAATAAACCAATTTATGATGAAGAATCAGACCGTACCTTGCTAGATATAATTTCTGGCTCTGTTGTTATTGACCCTGAAGAGATGATGATTCATCGTGAAGAATTCTTAGATATTGAAGATAAGATGGAAAAATTATTAAGTGATTTAGAATGGAAAGTCTTAATTGCATATCTTGATGGTAAATCTTATCAAGAAATTGCTGTAGAATTACATAGACATGTAAAATCAATTGATAATGCGCTACAAAGAGTAAAGAGAAAACTAGAAAAATATGTAGACGGTCATGGTAACATAGACATAAAAGGCAGTATGAGTGATTTTGGTTCTGTAGGTAAATATTTAAGAGATATGTATTAATTAAAAAGCTGTAATTTTTAAGTTTTTATGCTTAAAAATTACAGCTTTTTTTAAATGTATTCGCCAATGAAAACTTTATCACAATCGTCAGTATCAGTTAATTTTACTGCAATAGCTTCTTTTGTAGCAGTAGGAACATTTTTACCTACATAGTCAGCGCGAATAGGTAATTCGCGATGTCCTCTGTCGATTAAAACAGCTAATTGAATTTTTTTAGGTCTGCCTAAATCAATTAGAGCATCTAAGGCAGCACGGATAGTTCTACCTGTGTATAAAACATCATCTACTAAAACAAGAGTTTTATTAGTGATATCTTCATCAATATGAGTTTCTTGAATTAGTGGCTGATAAGACATATGAGCTAAGTCATCACGATATAAAGTGATATCTAAAACGCCGATAGGAATATGAACACCTTCGATATTTTCGATAATAGAAGATAATCTTTCAGCTAAAGGCACACCACGTTTTCTAATGCCAACAATGATGACATCTTTAGTGCCTTTATTTTTTTCGATTATTTCATGTGCTATACGAGTCAAAGCACGTTCGATGGCTTTACCGTCCATGACAACAGTTTTTTCAATTAGTTTAGCCATTATTAATCACATCCTTAAATAAACTTCATGATATTGATGATTTAGATAAAAGTTTAAATGGTTTGACGAAAATATTTTAATAAGTTTTCCATATCTTCAGGAATTGGTGCAGTAAATGTCATTTCTTCTTTTGTGCGTGGGTGAATGATTTTTAAATTTAAAGAATGAAGTGCTTGTCCTTCGATATTGAATTTATTTTTACTATTGCAATATTTAGGGTCACCGATAAGTGGGTGTCCGATATATGCCATGTGAACACGAATTTGATGTGTTCTACCTGTCAATAATCGACATTGTACGAAAGTACAATTTTTATAGCGTTCTAGTACATGAAAAACAGTAGTTGCTGGTTTTCCACCATTTGTTACAACTGCCATTTTTTTACGGTCAATAGGGTGGCGACCGATATTACCATTGATAATACCTTTTTCTTCTGTGATATTACCATGAACTAAAGCTACATATTCTTTAATAGCTGTTTTACTGCCTATCTGTAAGGCTAAGTCATTATGAGCAAAATCATTTTTGGCAACGACCATGACGCCGGAAGTGTCTTTATCTAGGCGATGAACAATACCAGGGCGAATTTTGCCATTGATACCAGATAATTCATCATGACAATGATAAAGTAAAGCATTTACTAAAGTTCCACTATAAACTCCAGCAGCAGGATGAACTACCATACCACGAGCTTTATTGATGACGATAATATCGTTATCTTCATAGAGAATATCAAGTGGAATGTTTTCTGGTTTTACTTCTATTTCTGTAGGTGGTTCAAATACCATAGTGATTTGGTCATTAGCTTTTAATTTATAATTAGCACGTTTTACTTCATTATTGACAGTTATAGCACCATCAGTAATCATTTTTTGAATACTAGCACGAGATGGATTATCTTCTTGACCGGCAAGAAAAACGTCTAATCTAGTGCCTATTTCATCAGAGATTGTATATGTTTTTATCATGAGTTTGTTCCTTTATCTGTAATAAATAATAGTTCGTAAATGATGATGATACAGCCACAAACAATAGCAATATCGGCAAGATTGAAAATAGGCCAAATGCGAAAATCGATATAATCGACTACTTTACCGATGAATATACGGTCAATCATATTGCCGATAGCGCCACTGAAAAGCATAGCTATACCTAACTGAAATAATTTATTTAGTTTTATGATTTTAGAATAAAAATAAACGATAGCGAATATCAAAATTACAGCGATAAAGATAAAAAAGAAACGCTGATTTTCTAAAATACCAAAGGCTGCACCTGGATTTAAAATATAAGTGAGATGCAATAAATGAGGAATAACAGGAATAGACTCACCTAAAAACATATTGTTTACAATTAAATATTTGATTAATTGGTCTAAGACGATGATTAAAATAACAAAAGAGGATAAAAAAAACACAAATAAGTCTCCCATTTTTAAAGATAACGTTTTAATAAAACAACAGTACGTCCTTTTTTTGTAGTTCCACGAACTTCAGCTACTTCTAGGCGACCACGTCCACGAATGGAGATGATATCACCTTGTTTTACCATTTGGGAGGCACTTTTCACAGTTTGCCAATTTAATTTGAGTTTTTCAGCATCGATCATAGAAGACATTTTACTGCGAGAAGCTCCAAATCCAGAAGCTGCGATAGAATCAATACGTAAAGAGGCTACAGTGGAAGTTATTTCTTTGCAACGTTCTTCACGAGGAGCGATGGTTTCAAGGTTATCTAACTCACAACTAACTTTAGCTGAACCGATTTGTGTTAAATTTTGTGAGATGAAATCAGCCATTTTAGTAGTGCAAATAATTTTTACCATACCTAAAGTTATCAATAAATCACCAATTTGCTCACGTTTGATGCCAAGTCCCATGAGAGCACCTAAGACATCACGATGAGAAAGACGATAGAATTTATCGTTCCATGTAGCTTTGACAACAGAGATATTATAAGAAGGTTTTCCCATAAAATCTTCATGTACAAAGTTGGCACATTGTCTTTCTGCACCGATATATCCGCCAAAGAAATCAACAGATATACCATCATAGTGAGCGACTACAGTTTCAGCTATTTCACAGCCATAAGGGTCAAGAAAATCTGTAGCACGGAATTTTCTTGTTTTATTTACAGCTTCTACTGCATCTATTAATTTTATAACAATTTCTTCGCCTTCAGTTCCTTTATAAAAGCGAATAATCTTTTCACGGTCTGCCATTATAAAAAAATCAATCCTTTTTGTTTATTCTTCCCAAGGCATAGTTGTTGAAGAAGATGGTTTTTTCAATTCTTCAGTAAAGTTAACACTAACATTATTTGGGGCACACATAAATACATTTTTACCAACTTTTTGATATCGCCGGATAAAGCGTAAGTAGTACCACTGATAAAATCAATAATGCGTTTAGCAATATCGCTACTAGTGTTTTCAAAGTTGACTACAACTGGTTTATGGTTGCGAATGTGGTCAGCTACTTGCTGAGCATCGTCAAAAGAAACTGGTTCAATTACCATTACTTTTAATTGGTTATTTTTAGCTTTATTTTTAAAATCTACAACATTATCAGGATTTTGATAAGTTGTTGCTTGTAAATCACTATCATCAGTGTTATCTACTTCTTCAATATACTCTTCAGATTCAGGATTTTGTCCCATCTTATTGCGGATTTTGTCGACAATTTTCATAATATATATTTCTCCTTAATATTGACGTGGGCCGAAGATACCTGTGCCAACACGAACGATATTAGCACCTTCTTCAATAGCTATTTGATAATCATGTGTCATGCCCATAGATAGATATTTTATTTCTGATGTAGCAAATGTTTTAGCTTGAACTTGTTTAAAGAGTTTAAACATTTGAGCAAACATAGGACGAACATCTTCTAAATTATCTACTTTTGGTGCAATAAACATTAGCCCCATAAGTTTTAAATTGCTTAATATATCAATTTTCGCTAAAAGCTCGTCTAATTCCTCTAAATAAACCCCAGTTTTTGAAGCTTCTTTGACTAAATTAACTTGTACTAATACCTGTTGAACTTTGTCGATTTTTTGTGCTTCTTTATTTAGAGCTTCAGCTAATTTGATACTATCTACTGATTCAATCATATCAAATAGTTTTACAGCATATTTAGCTTTATTAGTCTGTAAATGACCAATTAAATGCCATGTTACATCACGATTTAAAGTTTCATGTTTTTGCAAGGCTTCTTGTACTCGATTTTCACCGATTACATTAGCACCAGCATCAATAGCTTCTTGCATAGAAGCTACATCATGATTTTTAGTTACTGCTACTAATAAAACATCTTCACTAGCAGCATTATGTCTTTTTGCTATACTTTCTTTAATATGTTCTTGAACAGTTTTTAAATTTTCTTTAATCATAGAAATTCATCCCCTGAAAATCTTATAATCTATTTAATAATATAATAATTTATGAAAATTATCCATAGTTTAGGTAAAATTATTTATTTAAGTGAAATAATCGAAGCTATTCTACCTGTTTTGCCATTATCTGCGCGATAAGAGAAAAATACATCTTTGTTACAAGATGTGCAAGTATTAGCCATATCAATATTATCAGCTAGAACTCCTGCTCTTTGTAAGATAATAGCATTTGCTTGCCAAAGGTCTAAATGATATTTTTTACTATCGTGATTAAAATGCAAGATTTTATCGCTATCATTTTGGAAGACTTCGTTAAACTTTGCAACTACCTCATCACCTATTTCATAACAACATGCTCCTATAGATGGACCTATGGAAGCTAGGCAATCACTCGGATTAGTGTGATAATGTTTAGTCATTTCTGCTACTGTATGCTTGGCAATTTCGCCTACAGTGCCACGCCAACCGCCATGAGCTACGCCAATAGCATTATTTTTAGGGTCATAAATCATAATAGGTGTGCAATCTGCAAAAAACAAAGTGAGTGGTACATTTTTTAGATTGGTAATTAGAGCATCTGTATCGTCGATGGAATTTGTAAAAGAAATAGCACCACTACCGATATTTTCTTCAGTGATACAAGCTACTTTATTGCCATGAACTTGCTTACAAGTAGTCATTTTATGACTATCTAAATTTAAACCTTCACAAAATAATTGGCGATTGGCGATGACATCATCTGGGTTATCATTTACATGAAGAGCTAAATTTAAGCCATCAAATGGTGCTTTACTATGACCGTTAAATCTAGTAGATATGGCATGAATTACTTTATCTTGAGGAAAAATAGAAAATTGTCCATACCATAAATTATTTTGAGCGTGAATTAATTTGAACAAAAATATCAACTCCTAAATATACATATAAAGGATAAAAGATAATAGATATGGATTATTTGCAGACACCACAGCGCTTGCAACCATCAAAACATTGTATAGTGTGTTTTTCTTGAAGTGCTGTTTGCAATTCTTTCCATAAATAATCTTTAGTAAAGCCCATATCTAAGCTATCCCAAGGAAGTAATTCTTCTTTGTCAAAATTGCGATATAAATAATCATCAGCATTGATTTTGAAAGTTTTTAAGGCACGTTTAAATGCTTTGCTACCGCCATTTAAATGAGCTTCATAAATTACTTGAGAAATTTTTCTATCTCCTCTAGCTAATATACCTTGGATAAATGATTCTTTAGTGGATTCAAATTGAACTTCAATATTTTTATATTTTTTTAGTTCAGATTTTATATATTTAAAATATTTTTCCGTTTGTTTTAAATCTGCCATAGCACTCCATTGAAATGGTGTGCATGGTTTAGCGATAAATGGATTGATACTCAAGGTTAAAGTGCCTTTAGAACCAAGTTTTTCCATATATTGTTTTAAGCGAATAGTCATATCGACAATGGCTTTGATATCATTTTCATCTTCATTAGGAAGACCTACCATGATATATAAGCGGTAATTTTTAACGCCAGCATTTATACCCATAGAGATGGATTTTAAGAGATGTTCTTCTTCTATGCCTTTGTTGATGATATGGCGGATTTTTTCACTGCCTGCTTCAGGTGCTAGCGTCAATGTTCTTTGTCCACTTTGAGCAAGAGCATCTACTAATTCTTGTGTTACAGAGTCAGCACGAAAAGAAGCGACAGACATAGGCATATCTTGGCTGCGAATATGTGAGCAAAGTTCATTGATTTGCGGATAATCGGATATTGCAGGGCCCATTAGACCTACTTTTTTATTCAGATTTTTTGCCTGTGGTAAATATGATAATAATTTATCTAAACTGCGATGGCGAGGTTTTCTAAAGCAATATCCTGCCATGCAAAAACGACAATGACGACCACAGCCACGAGATGTTTCGATTAGAAATAAATTGAATTCTGTATTTTCTGTAGTGATGACAGTTTTACCATCATAAGCATCTAAATCTCTTATCCATTGACGAGAGACTTTTTGAGGAACGTCATCATTTGTTTTGATGGCGGAAAGTTTATTATTTTCATCATATATATGGTCATAAAAACAAGGTACATAGACACCTGGCACTTGAGCAAGTTTAAATAATAATTCTTTGCGGGATAAATTTTCATTAGATGGATCATTATATACATCTAAGAAATTATTGATAGTTTCTTCACCTTCGCCAATGATGAAAGCATCGATAAATATTGAGAGTGGTTCAGGATTAAATGTAGCACAAGGGCCACCAGCGATGACAATTGGGTCTTTTTCTGTGCGTTCGTTAGCTAATAATTTTACTTTACCTAAAGAGAGCATTTGTAAAATATTGAAATAGTCCATTTCAAAAGAAATAGCAAAGCCAATTAAAGCAAAATCATGGAGTGGTGTTTGTGTTTCCATACTCATAAGCGGAGTATGAGTGCGTGTGTAATCATCTATTAAATTTTTATCAGGCAAAAAATGAAACGTTCACAAGCACTGTCATTGCGGTTGTTTATTTGGTCATAAATTATATGAAAAACCTAGATTAGACATACCAACAAAATAAGAATTTGGATAAGCTAGGGCAAATCGTTTGCGAAAGCCACCAGGAAAGATTTTATATCCTTGTTCTTGTTTGAGCATTTCTTGTAATTGTTGTTTTAATTTCCAATTCAAAGTGGGCGTATTCTCCTTTATCTTATAGTTAAATTTATGATAATAAATAAGAAAAAAGCTCACAAAAGTGAGCTTGAATAAATTTATTTTAGTTTATCTTTATTCATAGAATTAAGATTTTCTAATTCTTGCTTGAAATTATCGATATCTGAGAATTTACGATAAACAGAAGCAAAACGAATATAAGCAACTTTATCGAAAGTCTTGAGATGTTTCATGACGATTTCACCAATAATCTTGCTGGGAATTTCATGTTTCATCGTATTGCAGATTTCGCGTTCAATATCATCAGCTAATTTGATGATTTTTTCAGTAGGTATATCTCGTTTATAACAAGAGCGAATAATACCTTGAAGAATTTTTTCTTTAGCGAATACAGCACGACTACCATCATTTTTTATGACCATTAATGGTACTTTTTCCACAGTTTCATAAGTGGTAAATCTTTTCCCGCAAACTGTACATTCGCGGCGTCGTCTTATAGAATTACCATCATCAGTAGTACGGGAATCTACTACACGGCTGTCGGGAGCTGCACAGAATGGGCATTTCATAATATCACCTCTAAGTAAGTCTGTAATTTTTTAATTATTTTGCTTGTTGCTGAGTAGCATTTTGAGCATTGGTAGCAGGTGCGTTTTGTGCATTATTAGCAGGAGCTGGATTTTGTGGTTGAGCTGTAGCTGGTTGCTGATTTTGAGCATTTTGTGCATTTGGAGCAACGAAGGACTTAGTTACAACAGCACCGATATCACCTAATTTGCCAACTGGTTGATTGTTGAATGTAATATCAATAGCACCAGCATTACCTACAGTAATATCTATTTGATTATTACCTTTCCAATTTAAATTGCTACCTTTTTTTACAGTTTCAGAAAGAACAACGTTACCATCAACTTTTACTTCAGTCCAACAATCTTCATTGAATACAGCTGTTACTTCAGCACCATTTACAACTGGAGCTGGAGCAGGTTGTTGAGCTTGTTGCTCTGGTTGTTGTGTAGATTCCTGCTGTGTAGTATGTACAGGAGCTTTAGTATCAGAAGTATCTTGGCTAGATAAAAAGAATACTGCACCGCCGATTATAACAATTAAGATGATAATAACGAGAAAAATATTTTTTTGCTATTGGATTTAGTTGGTTGCAAATATGCTTGATTGCTAGCAAAAGAGTCTATTTTAGGAATGTTTTTTTCTTTAGTTGGTTCAGCAGTTTTTTCAGTTATTTTTTCTTTAACTTTTGGAGGTTGAGCAGGAGAAACAGGTTGTTCTTGAACTTGATTAGTTGCTTCTACTTCTTTTTCAGAGGTAGACGCATTTTTTTCTTTTTTGTATTGCTCAATAAGTTCTAGGCTGTTTAAACCTAAAAATTTACCATATGTTTTGATAAAACCTTTTAAAAATACTTCGCCAGGAAGTTTATCATAATCACCATCTTCAATGGACTTTATATATAATTTACGTATATTAGTACCTTGTTCTACATCTTCTAATGATAATTTCTTTTGTTCACGTGTTTCACGTAATAAATCACCTAACATCATGGTTCTCCTTCTCTAAGTGTAATTTAATTATAAACATTATACAATAAGCTTGTTTATAAATAAAGTTCTTCTTTACGAATATATTGCTGAACTTGTTCTGTAGTTATATATTGTATAGAATATCCTTTTTTTTATACGTTGCCTAATATCTGTAGAAGATATTTCAAGTTCAGGTGTTTCTAGAAGTGTTATATTGAAATTTTTTAAAATGTTGTTGAATGGTAGTTAAATCTAAAGTATAGCTTGGTCGTTTTGTAGCAATGAATTTGCAACTTGCAAGCAGTTCATCAATTTTATGCCATGTAGGTAAATCATTGATACAATCAGCACCGATAATAAAATAAAAAATCAGTATCTTCACCATAGATAGATTTAAGTGCTTTTATCGTATCTATGGTATATGATGGACCAGAACGTTCCATCTCAATAGAAGATACTTCAAAATGAGGATTGGAGCAAGTTGCAAGTAATGTCATATTAAAACGATGTTTAGCCGAGGTCATTACACTGTGTTTATGAGGGGGATTAGCTGAAGGAATGAAGATAACTTTATCTAGTTTAAATTCATCCCAAACAGCTTCCGCTATCATTAAATGTCCGACGTGAATTGGGTCGAATGTACCACCCATAATACCTATTTTTTTCATGATAAATATCTCCAAACTTTAATAGTTTTAATAGAAAATATATATTAAAATAAGGGAAAAAATTATAGATAAAAATATAAATAAGAAAAAAGCACGACTATAATCTAAAATATCATGATGACCTTTTGGAGTGGAATAATATTGTTTTAATAATTTTAGACAATTAGATAAATATTTAAACATTAACGAATTTGACCTTCACCATAAATTAAATATTTCATGGTAGTTAAAGCTTCTAGTCCCATTGGTCCACGTGCATGGAGTTTTTGTGTACTAATGCCGATTTCTGCACCAAAACCAAATTCATTTCCATCAGTGAAACGTGTAGAAGCATTTACATATACAGCAGAAGCATCTACTAATTTTTGGAATTTCAAAGCGTTATTATAATTAGTTGTGATGATGGCTTCAGAATGACCACTGCCATAAGTATTGATATGAGAGATAGCCTCATCAATATTTTCAACTATTTTTATAGAAATGATTAAATCTCCATATTCAGTAGACCAATCTTCTTTGGTAGCTGTTTTTAATTCAGGGCAAATAGCCAAACATTTTTCACAGCCACGAATTTCAACTTTAGCCTCTGATAAATTTTTGACAAATCATAGGAAGATATTCGTTGGCAAATTTTTTGGTCAATTAAAACTGTTTCTATAGCGTTGCAGACTGCAGGACGAGAAATCTTAGCATTGAGAATGACTTTTTGTAGCTAATTCTAAATCAGCAAATTCATCAACAAATACATGACAAATACCTACACCAGTTTCAATTACAGGAACAGAACTATTTTCAACTACACGTTTTATTAAGCCAGCGCCACCACGTGGAATGATTACATCAACATACTTATTTAAACGCATCATCACATCTACAGCCTCATGTTCTGTTATGCTGACAAATTGAATAGCTCCATGAGGAATACCTGCACTATAAGCAGCTTCAGCTAAGATGGAAGCTAAGATTTTATTTGAATGAATAGCTTCTGAACCGCCACGTAAAATCACAGCATTACCAGATTTTAGGCAAAGTCCTATAGCATCAGCTGTAACATTTGGACGAGCTTCATAAACTATGCCAACAAGACCAAGTGGTACACGAATACAGCGAATATCTAAGCCATTAGGACGACGGCAAGACATGATGCCATTACCAACAGGGTCGTTTAAATTAGCAATTTGACGAAGACCATTAGCCATTTGAGCAATTCGTTCTGTAGTCAAAAGCAATCTATCTAGCAAAGAAGCAGATAAGCCTTTTTGGCGACCATTTTCCATATCAATATTATTTTCTTCTAAAATAATTGGAGTTTTTACTTCTAAAGCATGTGCCATAGTGAGCAATGCTTTATTTTTTTCTAATGAAGATAATGTAGCCAATTTTTGAGAGGCTTTTTTTGCCATCATTGCTTGATTAGTAATGATTTCTTTTATATCTATTTGTGCATTTGAACTCATATAATCACCTTTTTTTAATTAGACCATAATAACCATATTATCACGATGAACAGCTTCATCAAATATTGGTGAATTGTCCAATAAAATATTTTTAAATTCGTCGGAGTGTAAACCTTTTAATTTTTGTAGCGTTTGAGAACTATAATTTACACTGCCACGAGCAATTTCACGACCAGATTGAGATAAAATACGTACAGTATTTCCCTGTTTAAATTCACCTGCTATAGCTAAAATGCCTACAGCTAGTAAACTAGAACCAGAAAGCACAGCTTTTTCACAGCCTTTGTCAACAATGATATCGCCAGCTATTTGTTTGCCAAAAGCAAGCCAAGATTTGCGTTGTTTAAGATGAGTTTCTTTAGCAGGGAAGATAGTGCCTAGTTCTTCACCTTTTAATAAACGACGTAAAACATCATGTTCTGAACCTGAGGCGATGACCATTGTACAGCCGGAATTAATAGCTATTTTAGCTGCTTTGATTTTAGTACTCATTCCGCCTGTTCCCATAGATGTACCAGCACCACCAGCCATATTTTCAATTTCAGGAGTGATATGTGGTACTTCATGGAGAAGTTTTGCATTTTTATCTTTGCTTGGATTAGCAGTATATAATCCATCAATATCGGATAAAATTATTAAAGCGTCAGCATCTACTAAAGTTGCAACAGTTGCAGATAAAAGTGTCATATCGCCAATTTTTTAATTTCATCAACGGCAACAGCATCATTTCATTAATGATAGGGATTACACCCATGGATAATAAAGCCATCAAAGCGTTGCGTGAATTTATATATTGAGAGTATTGACGAGAATTTTCTTTAGTCAATAAAACTTGAGCTACTATTTGGTCATATTCTGCAAATAATTTTTCATATATATGCATCAATATTCCTTGACCTACAGCAGCCATTGCTTGTTTTTTCGGGAATACTTGCTGGTCGAGTATTTTTCTTCATACGTTCAAGACCTGCACCTACAGCTCCTGAAGAAACGAGAATTATTTCTTTTCCTTGATTAGTTAAATCGGAAAGTTCACGTACTAGATGTTCTATTCTTGAGATATTTAATTTTCCTGTATCATAATTTAAAGTACTAGTGCCGACTTTGATTACAATACGTTTGGCTTTAGTTAATTCTTGACGAGGTAACATAATCTTTACTCATTTCATTATTTATATTTTTATTTGTTAAATTATATTATTTAGGAAGTTCGATTTTGGGTTTTTTGAAATTGCGACGCCATAAAAGACCGTTACGACCAATGACTTGAACTAAATCACAATTAGTGCGTTCTGCTAAAGTAGTGATAGCAACTTCAATATCTTCTGGGCAGTTTTGAAGAACACGAACCTTGATGAGTTCACGTTTTTCAATAGCTTCATCAGCACTGTTTACAACAGCAGGAGTGATGCCTTCTTTGCCGATTGGAACGATTGGCTCTAATGTTCATACCTAAAGAGCGTAAAAAATTCATTTTTTGTTTTACCTGTAGAGTGTGATTTTTTATCAATGAAAAATCCTCCTATAAATAAGTTTAAAATTAAATAATTTTTTAGTGGGTATAATTAAGTTTTTACCTAATTAAAATACCCACTAAAATAAAAAATTCTTTATGTGATTTGCTAATTTAGAAATTTAAATTAAAACAATAGCGATATATTATTGTCTATATTCAAATTCCATTTCACCAATATATACAGTATCGCCTTCTTTAATACCTTTAGCGCGAAGTTTTTCATCGATACCTTTTAATCTCCAAATATATTGGAAACGACGAATTGCTTCATCATTGCCAAAGTTAGTCATGGCAACGAGTTTTTCTAAAGATTTACCAGAAACGATAAAGCCTTGACCTGTCATATCACGTTTGATAGTGATATCATCAGCGTCATCTTCTTGAGCATTGTAAATTTTTTCTGCATTATCTTCTTCATCTACTTCTTCAACATAATCTTGAAGCATTTGATATACATAACGCATTAAATCTTGAAGACCTTCTTTAGTTGCTGCAGATACAGGGAAAACTTTTAAGCCTTCTTTTTCAGCCATTTCTTGAATTCGAGCTAAGTTTTCACTAGCTTGTGGTAAATCAAGTTTATTAGCTGCGATTACTTGACTGCGTTTAGCAAGTTTTGGGCTGTATAAAGATAATTCTTTATTTATTTTGTAGAAGTCTTCTACAGGGTCGCGTCCTTCAATGCCAGAAGCATCTAAAACGTGAATGATAACTTTTGTGCGTTCAATATGACGTAAGAAATCATGACCAAGACCAACGCCTTCAGAAGCTCCTTCGATAAGACCTGGGATATCAGCCATGACAAAGTTTTGAGCATCTCCAAGACTTACTACACCTAAAACTGGAGTTATAGTAGTGAAGTGATAATCAGCAATTTCAGGGCGAGCTGCTGATACACTTGCGATGATACTAGATTTACCAACACTTGGATAGCCTACTAAGCCGACATCAGCTAATAATTTTAATTCTAAAAGAAGTGTTCTACCTTCACCAGGTTCACCGAGTTCAGCAAATGTAGGAGCACGATTAGCACTAGTGGCGAATTTAGCATTTCCACGACCACCGCGACCTCCTTTAGCAACGATTGCTTCATCACCTTCATTTACGAGGTCAGCTAAAACTTCACCTGTTTCAGCATCTTTGACTAAAGTACCAGCTGGCACTTTGATAATGCATTGAGGTGCATTTTTACCATATTGATTTTTTATATCACCATTGCCACCGTTTTTACCAACGAATTTGCGATGATAACGGAAATCTAAAAGTGTATTCATATTGCGGTCAACTTTTAAAATGACGTCAGCACCACGACCGCCATCACCGCCACTTGGTCCACCTTTAGGTATGAATTTTTCACGGCGAAAAGCAGATTTTCCGTGTCCACCATCGCCTGCTTTTACAATAATTTTTGTTCTGTCAATAAATTGCATTTTTTCCTACCTTATTAAAATAAAATTAATATTAAATTACCAAAAAATATTCTATGGCACTAAACATACCAAAAAAATAATAATTTGTAAAGAGTATAGCAAATTTGTAGTATAATATAAATAGGATAGGTTTTGCAAGTATAATTGATAGATATTTCATTGATGTATATAATTCTTTATGCTAAAATATATATTTGTGAATTATGGACTTTATCATAAAAAGTTATAAAAAAGGAGAGTTTCTCTTGGAGTTTCGTAAAGCAGATATATTAGGAGTGAGAGTCGCAGCTTTGACCATGGGTGAAGCTGTGAAAACAGCTGAAGCTTTTATGGACAGTGAAAAACCGCATTTGATAGCAACTGCTAATGCAGAGATGATTATGCGAGCAACACATGATACTGAATTGAAAGAAATTTTAAACACTGCTGATTTAGTAGTTCCCGATGGTGCAGGTAC
>ENA-OQET01000204-OQET01000204.1-human-gut-metagenome-genome-assembly--contig:-NODE-204-length-32706-cov-4.473956_pt1 | contig 32706 bp, 30 predicted proteins | sample MGYA00242800_ERZ504645 | MGnify/ENA primary metagenome ERZ504645 (study PRJEB26092, sample SAMD00036308) | human gut metagenome | host: Homo sapiens | study: EMG produced TPA metagenomics assembly of... | reverse complement strand
CTTGAAATAGGAGTAAATAATGTATAAAATAAGACTGTAAATCAAGTGCTGCTTTTTATACGGCACAACAAGAAAGGTCGTGCAAAGATGGCAAGATTTCTCTACTCCGCCTTTTCCGACGAAGCCGCCGACAGCATCGACGGCCAGATAGCCGCCTGCAAGGCAAACGGCGTGACGCACATGGAACTGCGCGGCGTCGATGGCAAGAACATCTCCGAGTTCACCGTTGACGAGGCAAAGGCACTCAAGGAAAAGCTTGACGCAAACGGCATGAAGGTCTCTTCCATAGGCTCTTACTATGGAAAGATCGAGATAACCGACGATTTTGAGCCCCATTTCGAGGGCTTCAAGAACACAGTTGAAGTGGCGAAGATACTCGAAGCGAAGTATATCCGCCTGTTCAGCTTCTATTTCACAAAGGGCGAGAGCTACGAAGAGTACCGCCCGGAGGTCATGCGCAGAGTCAGAGCCATGGCTGAATATTCAAAGGAGCGCGGAGTCCTCTGCTGTCACGAGAACGAGCGCGGTATTTACGGCGATATCCCCGAGAGATGCCTCGATCTCCACAAGGAGCTCGGCGATGTCATCGGCGGAATTTTCGACCCCGCGAACTATATTCTCAACGGCGTTGAAATTCTCCCCGCATACGATTTGCTCGAGCCCTACATCACCTATATGCATGTAAAAGACGCGATAGGCGCCGAGGAGACAGTTGTCCCCGCAGGTCATGGCGATGCTCATTTTGATGAGCTCATCCGCCGCTTCAACAAAAAGAGGGCGAGAGATTCCTCTCCGTCGAGCCGCACCTCAAGGTGTTTGACGCTTTAAAGACCATAGAGCGCGACGACAGCCTCTCGCTGAAAATGGATAAATTCACCTATCCCGACAACAACGCGTCCTTTGCCGCCGCGGTCGGCGGAATAAAGGAAGTTGTCGCAAGAGTCAAGACCCTGCGCTACGGCATAATCGGCGTTGGCAACATGGGTTCCGCTCACCTCGGCTATTATCTCGACGGACTCATCCCTGAGATGGTTCTCACCGCGATAGCCGATATCGATCCCGCAAAGCTTGAGCGCGCCGAGAAGAAATGCCATGACAGAAGCTGCGAGATAAAATGCTTTGACTCCGCCGAAGCCCTCATTGACTCGGGCGAGGTCGACGCTGTTATAGTTGCAACGCCGCACTATTCTCACCCGCCGATAGTCGAATATGGTCTGACTCACGGTGTACATGTGCTCAGCGAAAAGCCCGCAGGCGTCTATACAAAGCAGGTTCGCGAAATGAACGAAGTCGCCTCAAAGAGCGACAAAGTGTTCGCGCTGATGTTCAATCAGAGGACAAATCCCATGTATATCAAGCTGCGCGAAGTCGTGCAGAGCGGCGAATACGGCGAGCTGCACCGCTTCAACTGGCTTATCACCGACTGGTACCGCACGCAGGCATATTATAATTCCGGCGGATGGCGCGCAACCTGGAGCGGCGAGGGCGGCGGCGTCCTGCTCAACCAGTGCCCGCATCAGCTCGACCTGTGGCAGTGGATAACCGGCATGCCCGCATCCATTCAGGCGCAGTGCTCCATCGGCAAGTGGCACAACATTGAAGTTGAGGACGATGTGACCATATACGCCGAATATCCCAACGGCGCGACCGGCGTGTTCATCACGACGACCGGCGACGCACCCGGCACGAACAGACTCGAAATAACGCTCGACCGCGCGAAGATAGTCTGCGAGAACGACAGGATAAGAGCCTATGTCCTCGACCAGTCCATGACCGAGTTCAGCAAAACAGCTGAAGAGGGCTTCGCGAAGCCCAACGGTCACTGGGAGGATATCGACTATGTCGACACGGACACCGAGCAGCATGTCGCAGTCACAAACGCATTTGCGGCGCATATCCTGCACGGCACTCCGCTCATCGCGCGCGGCGAAGAGGGCATCAACGGTCTGACTATCTCGAACGCGGCGCACCTGTCCTCATGGCTCGGCAAGAAAGTTACCCTCCCGATAGACGAGGATCTGTTCTATGCCGAACTCCAGAAGAAAATTGCCTCGTCTTCCGGCAAGAAAGAGCCCGTGAAGGAAGTTGTCGTTGAGGATATGTCCTCGACCTACGGCTCATAATCGAAAGAAAACAGAGGTAGAATATGAAGATATCTATCGTGGGCTGCGGCGGAATAAGCCGCACCCACATCGGAGCCGTCCGCGATATACCGTACGCACGGATAATCAGCGTTGCGGACTGCATTCCCGAGCGCGCCGAAGCGGCGGCAAAGCAGTGCGGTGCAAAGGCATACACGAGCCTTGAAGACATGCTCGCGGGCGAAAAGCCGGATGTTTTACATATCTGCACCCCGCACTATCTCCATGTTCCGATGGCGGTCTACGCGATGGAGCGCGGAGTCGATGTGCTGTGCGAGAAGCCGTGCGCCATGACGGAAGGCCAGCTCAATGAGCTGCGCGAATGTCAGCGCAGGACGGGGCGACAGTTCGGAGTCTGTTTTCAGAACAGATACAACCGCTCGGTGCAGTATCTCAAAAATATCATTGATTCAAAAACATACGGCGAGCTTATCGGCATGAGGGCTTTTGTCACTTGGAAGCGTGACGCGGACTATTACGCGAGCGGCGACTGGCGTGGCAAAAAAGCGACCGAGGGCGGCGGAGTGCTGATAAATCAGGCTCTGCACACGCTCGATCTGATGAATATGCTCGGCGGAAATGTAAAAGCCGTGACCGCACATGCTTCAAACGACCATCTCAAGGGCATAATAGAAGTTGAGGATACGGTGAGCGTATTTGCCGAATTTTCGCAGGGCTTTCGCGGAGTGTTCTTCGCAACGACCGCAAACGCCGTCACCTCGCCAATAATGCTCGAAGCAAACTTCGCCGACCGTTCGGTTCGCATCGAGGGCGACAGCGTGTTTGAACTCAGGGACGGCAAGCTCACCCCGGTGCTCGCTGCGGACAAGTTCGACAACCACGGCAAGCTCTGCTGGGGCAGCGGACACAGCGCGCTGATACGCGATTTCTACGATGCGGTCAAAAATAACCGCCCGTTTGCAATAGATTCAGACGAGGGCGGCAAGGCGGTCGAGCTCCTGCTCGCCGTGTATAAGAGCGCTGAAACAGGCGAACGCATAGAGTTATAAAAAAGAAGGGAAGATTGAAATGCAGATGACTTTTCGCTGGTTCGGCGACACCAAGGACACGGTATCGCTCGAACAGATAAGGCAGATCCCCGGCGTCAAGGGCATTGTCCCCGCGCTGCACACCCTGCCCGCAGGCGAAGTGTGGCCGCTTGATATGGTCATGGACATGAAGCACGAGATCGAGGCGGCAGGCCTTACGATGGAGTGCATCGAGAGCGTCAACGTCCATGAGGATATCAAGCTCGGCAACGAAAACGCAGACAAATATATCGACAACTATATCGAATCCATCCGCAATCTCGGCAAGGCGGGCGTCAGGGTGATATGCTACAACTTCATGCCCGTTTTCGACTGGACGCGCACCGACCTCGCCATGGATATGGGCAACGGCGCGACCTGCCTGTCATATAACGGCGCGCAGATCGAGGGCAAGAGCCCCGAGGATATGTTCCGCGAGATCGACGAGAACTCAAACGGCTACGCGATGCCCGGCTGGGAAACCGAGCGCATGGGCGAGATAAAGGAGCTGTTCCAAAAGTACAAGGGCGTGACCGAAGACGATCTCGTTGAGAATCTCCGCCACTTCCTGCGCCGCATAGCTCCCGTCTGTGAGGACTGCGGAATCAAAATGGCTATTCATCCGGACGATCCGCCATGGGGCATCTTCGGTCTGCCGAGGATAATCAAGAACACCGCAGATCTCGAACGCCTGCTCTCGCTCGTTGACAGCGACATAAACGGCATCACCTTCTGCACCGGCTCGCTCGGCGCGTCGAAAGACAACGACCTGCCTGCGATGATAAGGAAATTCGGCGACAGGATATATTTCGCGCATCTGAGAAACGTCCTCAGACGCGACGGTTGGTTCAACGAGACCTCCCACCTGTCCTCGGACGGCTCGCTCGACATGTACGAGATAGTCAAGGCTCTCTATGAGAGCGGATTTGACGGCTATATCCGCCCAGATCACGGCAGAATGCTGTGGGGCGAAAAAGCCCGTCCCGGCTACGGTCTGTACGACCGTGCGCTCGGAGCGGCATATATAAACGGACTCTGGGAAGCTGTTTCAAAGTCCGAAAGGGAAGGAAGATAACCATGGTGCACGAAAATCTTAACGGCCGCGTTGCGGTCATAACCGGCGGCGGCGGAGTTCTCTGCAGCGGATTTGCAAAGGATCTTGCGGCTCAGGGAGTAAAGGTCGCGATACTCGACCTGCGCGAAGAGGCGGCTCAGAAGGTCGCGGACGAGATTAAAGCGGCGGACGGCGAAGCTCTTGCAGTCGGCTGCAACGTGCTCGAGAGCGAAAGCCTTGAGGCGGCGCGCGAGAAGATAAACGCCGCGCTCGGTTCATGCGATATTCTCGTCAACGGTGCGGGCGGCAACTCTCCGCTCGGCACGACTACCAAAGACACGCTCGAGCTTGAGGACATAGCCCACAAGGCGGAGGGCGTAAAGACATTCTTCGACCTCGACCCCAAGGGCATTGAGTTTGTTTTCAATCTCAACTTCCTCGGCACGCTGCTCACCACGCAGTGCTTTGCAAAGGACATGATAGGCAAGGAGAACGCGACGATTCTCAACATCTCCTCCATGAACGCCTACAGACCGCTCACGAGAATCCCCGCATATTCTGCGGCGAAGGCGGCTGTCTCGAACTTCACCCAGTTCATGGCGGTTCATTTTGCCGATGTCGGCATCAGAGTCAACGCGATAGCTCCCGGCTTCTTCTCGACGAACCAGAACAAGACTCTGCTCTTCAACGAGGACGGTTCGCTCACCGCGCGCTCGAACAAGATAATCACCCACACTCCCCTGCGTCGCTTCGGCGTGCCCGAGGATCTGACGGGTGCTCTGCTGTTCCTCTGCGACGAGAGCCAGTCCGGCTTCATAACCGGCGTTATTCTCCCCGTCGACGGCGGCTTTTCCGCTTATTCGGGAGTGTAAAGTCCATATCAAATCGGATTCCCGATTTGCAGAATTCTCAAATAAAAGACGCTGTCCATTGAAATACATGGGCAGCGTTGTTTTGTGTTGTGGTGTGCGATTGGCAATTGGGATTTGTCAATCACTTGAACCATAGCAAAGTAAAAGCATGTAACTCAGCTAATTTTTCATAATCAAACTTTCAATAGTCGCGCCGCCGTGGTAGAAACCAGCTGAGTTGGACGAGAGGACGGCTTTCGAAGCAAGACGCACGAGCCCGTATTGTTTGAGCGAAGCGAGTTTACGGGCGAATGTGCCGAGCAACTGATTGATAGCCGCGAGCTTGGTACTGCGGCGCGGAATTTCAGGATGGAGGTGAGTTTGTAGGGGTCGGCGACCTCGACGACCCTTTGACGCGTGAGCGTCACGGTGTTTTTTGGAGATGATGCAAGTAAAGCGATCATTTAGTTACTTGTCACTATTATAGATTTTAAAAGCAGGCGAACAAAGTTCGCCCATACGGTCTGTAAAATAAACTTTTGCGAAAATTTCGTGCCGCTTGCGCGGCAGCGGTGCGTCGAGTCGCCGCACCCTACAAGTTGCGCATCAAAAAAAATTCGTGCAGATTTCGCGGGCGGATAGTATCTGCCCATATCGAGCATCTTTTCACTATTCACTTTGCGTGCAGATGATATCCACCCCTACCGCACACTTTTTCACTATTCACTTTTACTTATTACTTTGAGCGTTAGCGAAACAACCCCTCAGTCTCGGTTTACGCCGAGCCAGCTCCCCTACATGGGGGGGGGAGCCTAAATAGATTCTGCGACAAAACCCAATTCATCAATCACAAAACCGACCGCAGCAGATCTGCTGCGGTCGGTTACTGTTTTACGGCACCCGTTTATGTTCCGGGCACTTTTCTTATTCCATATTGTCTATATAGCTGCAGGCTGCGAGTGCGGCTACGGAGCCGTCCGCCGCTGCGGTGGTCAGCTGGCGGCACTTCCTTTGTGCGGCAGTCGCCCGCGGTGAAGACGCCGGGGGTCTTTGTTCTGCAGCTCTCGTCCGCGATGATATAGCCGTAGTCATCGAGGTCTGCAACATCCTTGAAGCTCTCGTTGTTCGGCATCTGACCGACCGCAATAAAAATGCCGTCCATCGGAATGGAACGGGGTTCCTCGTCGCCCGTCGCTATCTTTATGCCGTCGAGCTCGTCGCTGCCGATGAGTTTGACTACCTTCGTGTTCATGAGAACCTTTATGTTATCTTTCTCGCCGAGCTTCTTGACAAGCGCCTTTTCGCCCCTGAACTCATCGCGTCTGTGTATAAGCGTGACGCTCTTGCAGTAAGACGCGAGGAAGAGCGCGGACTGGAGAGCGCTGTCTCCGCCACCGACAACGGCAACATTCTTGCTCTTATAAAAAGCTCCGTCGCACACCGCGCAGTAGGACACTCCCCTGCCCGCGAGGTCGTTCTCGCCGTCCGCTCCGAGCGGTCTGTGGCGCGCTCCGGTGGCGATTATAACGCACTTGCACTGGTAGCTGTTTGAATCGGTTATGACGGTTTTTATCTTTCCGTCGACTATTTTTATTACCCGCTCAAGCTCAACATCCGCGCCGAGCTCCATCGCCTGCGAAACGAGGTTATCCGCAAATTCGCTACCGCTTATCTGCGATATTCCCGGATAGTTTTCAACTCTCGGCGAAGAGGTTATCTGACCGCCGAAAGACTCGCCCTCGGTCACGAGCACGGTTTTTGCCCGCTCTGAGCGCATAGATTGCCGCCGTGAGTCCGGCTGTGCCGGCGCCGACGATAACGATATCAAATTGCTGCATTTCTTTTGCCCTCTGAATATGGCAAAAATTTTTTACTTTAATGCGCCGAAAACCGGGTGAAGCCGCGCTCCACCCGATCTTCCAGCGTTTATCAGTGCATCAGCACTGCTCAATGAACTTTTTGATGTTTGAAAGATTGACGAAGCTCTCATATCCGTCGCCGTCGGTGACGATGAGAGTCGGAGCCTGTCTGATTCCGTATTTCATCGTCAGATCCTCCTGAGCCTCTGCATCGATCTTCTCGTAGCCGATATTCGCCTTGTCAAGCAGAGTATAGGCTATCTTGCAGTTGGGGCAGGTCTTTGTGGTGAAGAGCATGACCCTTGCGCCGCTTGATGCCTTGGGAGCATCCTCGTGCTTGCCGTCCTCCACGGTGTGGCTGACGGTGCGCTCATTCTTGAGATGAGACGCGCCGAGGTTATAGACGGTTCTGTCCTTGAACTCCTGCGCCTTGCCGTCGTTCCAGTTCTGGACGGGGCGATAGTAACCGGTGATACGGCTGTAGACCTCGGTCTGACCGCCGCACTCGGGGCAGGTAAAGTGCTCGCCCGCGATGTAACCGTGATCCTTGCACACGGAGTAGGTCGGGGAGATCGTGTAATAGGGCAGCTTATAGTTCTCGGCTATCTTGCGCACGAGAGAAGCAGTCGATGTCCAGTCGGGCAGCTTCTCGCCGAGGAAGGCGTGGAAGACTGTGCCGGAGGTGTATCTCGTCTGAAGATCATCCTGAATGTCGAGCGCCTCAAAAATATCCTCCGAGAACGAAACAGGAAGATGCGAGCTGTTGGTGTAATAGGGAGTGCCGCCGTCCTTCGCCGCGGTGATGATATCCGGGAACTGAGCGACATCGTGCTTTGCGAAACGATAAGTGGTGGACTCGGCGGGAGTTGCCTCAAGGTTGTAGAGATCGCCGTACTTCTCCTGATAGTCGGAGAGGCGCTCACGCATATGGTCGAGGACTTCCTTGGTGAACTGCTGGGTCTTCTCGTGGGTCATATCCGCTCTGAGCCACTTTGCGTTGAGACCGACCTCGTTCATGCCGATGAGGCCGATGGTCGAGAAGTGATTCTCGAAAGTGCCGAGGTAGCGTCTGGTGTAGGGATAGAGACCCTCGTTGAGAAGCTTCGTGATAACCGTACGCTTAACGCTGAGCGAACGGGCGGAGATATCCATAAGCTTGTCGAGTCTGCGGTAGAAGTCCGCCTCATTCTCTGCAAGATATGCGATTCTCGGCATGTTTATCGTAACAACGCCTATAGAACCGGTGCTCTCGCCGCTGCCGAAGAAGCCGCCGGACTTCTTGCGAAGCTCGCGCAGGTCGAGGCGCAGTCTGCAGCACATGGAGCGGACATCGCTCGGCTCCATATCGCTGTTGATGTAGTTAGAGAAATAAGGTGTGCCGTACTTTGCGGTCATCTCGAAGAGAAGTCTGTTGTTCTCAGTATCCGACCAGTCAAAGTCGCGGGTTATGGAATAAGTCGGGATGGGATACTGGAAGCCGCGTCCGTTGGCGTCGCCCTCGATCATGGTCTCGATGAACGCCTTGTTGACCATATCCATCTCTTTCTTGCAGTCCTTGTACTTGAAGGGCATCTCCTTGCCGCCGACAATGGCGTTGAGCTCGGCAAGGTCGTTGGGAACGGTCCAGTCAAGGGTTATATTCGAGAACGGAGCCTGAGTGCCCCAGCGGCTGGGGGTGTTGACGCCGAAAATGAACGACTCGATGCACTTCTTGACCTCGCGGTAAGAGAGGTTGTCCGCCTTGACGAACGGAGCAAGATAGGTATCGAACGAGGAGAATGCCTGAGCGCCCGCCCACTCGTTCTGCATGATGCCGAGGAAGTTGACCATCTGATTGCAGAGGGTCGCAAGGTGGCTTGCGGGAGAAGAGGTTATCTTTCCGGGGACGCCGCCGAGACCTTCCTGAATGAGCTGCTTCAAAGACCAGCCCGCGCAGTAACCGGTGAGCATGGAGAGGTCATGGAGGTGGATGTCGCCGTTTCTGTGGGCGTTTGCTATCTCTTCGTCATAGACCTCGGAGAGCCAGTAGTTCGCGGTGATTGCACCGGAGTTGCTGAGAATCAGTCCGCCGACGGAATATGTGACGGTCGAATTCTCCTTAACGCGCCAGTCGGAAACCTTGACGTAGCTGTCAACCAGCTCCTTGTAGTCGAGGATGGTCGACTTCATGTTTCTGACTTTTTCGCGCTGCTTTCTGTAGAGAATATAGGCCTTTGCGACATCGGCGTAGCCCGCCTGGCTGAGCACCGACTCGACGCTGTCCTGAATGTCCTCAACGGCGATAAGTCCGTCCTTGATCTTGCCCTCGAAGTCCGAAGTGACCTTGAGTGCGAGCAGGTCGATGACCGTCGGATGAGTTTCCTTGTTGAGCGCGTCGAAAGCCTTTGATATAGCCGAAGATATCTTCGCTATATCAAAATCGGCGACTGCGCCATCTCTTTTGATAACCTTGTACATCATCATGCCTCCATTTTCTTTCTTTTTCCAAATATACGCTTCATTTGCGCTGTCCGCCTACAATTATAGATGCAACCATGGCAAATGTCAACAGCAAAATACAAGATATTGTGTAGAATTTATTTTTCTACCCCAAGATGTTCCGAGTTTCAGTGTCCGTTATATTCCCCTTATCTCGACATTCGGGACATTTTTGCGGACTATATCCGCGAAAGAGCGCAGTGTTTCGCGGCTGTGCGAGCCGAGACCCTTCTGCAAAACGAACTCGGAATCGGTGAAGTTCTGGAGAAAATATTTCTCGTCGCCCTTGAGCCACTCACCTATTTTCTCAAAGTCCTCCGCGCTGTGCAGCTCGCGCACAACGGTCGTGCGGAACTCAAAATCGGTCTTTCCACCCATGAGCAGGCGCACGCTCTCATATATCGGCTCCATGTCGAACTTTTCGAGTCCGACCGTCTCGGCATATTTTTCGGGCGAATTTTTGATATCCATCGCCACATAGTCAACGAGCCCCGCATCTATAAGCGACTGCATCTTGTCCGGGAAAGTGCCGTTGGTGTCGAGCTTTACGAGATAGCCCATGTCTTTTATGCACCTTGCGAAGTCATCGACGTTTTTATTGACAAGCGGCTCGCCGCCTGTTATGCACACGCCGTCGAGCATACCCTGACGCTTTTTGAGAAACGCAAAAAATTCTTCCTCCGGAATCTCATATTCGTCCCCGCCGGGAAGAATCAGCTCCGAATTCTGGCAGAACGGGCAGCGGAAGTTGCATCCGCCGAGGAACACAGTGCATCCCATCTTGCCGGGAAAATCGAGCAATGTAAGTTTTTGCAGACCTCTGACGCGCATACCGATACCCCTTTTCAAGCCGTAAAAATCGAGACGGAGAAAATCGGTCTTTCCGTCCCGGCAAAATCTATTATATACCACTAAATCGCTCTTGTCACCAAAACATCTTGAAAAACTGCACAAAGATTACCACAAAATAATGTGCATATTATCGCCGCGATACATATATGTTGCATTTTCTGCGAAAATTTGATACACTCATAGTATAATACAATCCCAATATATATGTATAACTGCGGAGGTGTCTTAATTGGCTGGAAAAAGACCTGTTGCGGCGATACTCTATGACTTCGACCGCACACTTTGCACAAAGGATATGCAGGAATATCAGTTCATTCCGAGCGTCGGCATGGAGCCCGCGATTTCTGGGGGCTTGCCAACAGCTACGCCGAGGAAGAGCATATGGACAAAATCCTGTCATATATGTACATCATGATAAAAAATTCGCAGGAGTGCGGGATTCCGCTGACGCGCAAGAGCGTCATGGAGTGCGGACGCGCGATAGAACTGTATAAAGGTCTGCCCGGCTGGTTCGACCGCCTCAACCGCTTCGGCAGCGAGAACGGCGTGACCGTCGAGCACTATGTCCTCTCCTCCGGTCTTAAAGAGATAATCGAGGGGTCCGAAATAGGCAAATGCTTCAAAGAGATTTTTGCCTGTGAGTTCCTTTACGGCGAAAACGGCGAGGCAGTCTGGCCGAAGACCGCCGTCAATTATACTTCAAAAACCCAGTTTGTCTATCGCATAAACAAGGGCGTGCTCGATGTATCTAACGACAAAGATCTCAACCGCTCTACACCCGATAACAAGCGCCGCGTGCCGTTTTCCAATATGCTCTATATCGGCGACGGGCTCTCCGATGTCCCGTGCATGAAGATGGTCAAGGCATACGGCGGATATTCTATAGCCGTCCACAACAACGAACCGCGCCAGCTCGAGGGCGTGAGCGACCTGCTCTATCACAACCGAGTTGACTTCGCCTTTGCGGCGGACTACTCAGAAAACAGCGAGCTTGACATAACCGTCAAGGATATCATCCGCAGAATAGCCATAGACAGCACCCTGCGCGACGAGCACAGCAAGCAGAAGCGCCGCTCGAAATGCTGCTGCGCGGACATCTGACGGAGGATAAATATGCCTGTATTTTTTACCGCCGCGGTGTGCGTATACAACACGGAAAAATATCTTCGCGAATGTCTGGATTCCGTCCTCATCAGAGCTACAAAAATTTTGAACTGCTCATAGTTGACGACGGCTCGACGGACAAAAGCGGCTGCATCTGCGACGAATACGCAGAAAAAGACAGCCGTGTGCGTGTCATTCACACGGAGAATCAGGGTGTATTACTCGCGCGAAAGACTGCGTTTGAGAATGCGCGTGGGGACTATTTCATCGTCTTTGATTCGGACGACACCGTCTCGCCCGAGCTGTTTTCGAGATTGAGCGAAAAAATCGAGCAGTGCGCGCCGGACATGATATTCTTTGACTATAATAAAATAAACGGCGAAAATATCACGCATGAAAAGACATTCGACGGCGAGCGCACTTTTAATAATAAAGACAGCAAAAAAGAGCTTTGGGAGCTGTTGCTGCGCTCGAAGTTCAACTCACTTTGCTGCAAGTGCATAAGGCGCGATAAATTCGACTATGATATAGACGCGGCTCATTACAAAGGCTACAGCCGCGGCGAGGACAGGCTCGTCTCGGCGCATATGCTGAGCCGGCTCAACACTTTTTGTTACCTGCCCGAGGCACTTTATAACTACCGCACCTCGGCTTCCTCTCTGACGCGGACATATTCGTTTGAGAATCTCGTCATGTCCTCCCGCGCTACAGAGGAGATTCGCCAAATGATATCAGCCGACGGCTGCCTCGACGGCGAGTGCGAAGCGCTCATATGCTCTCTCGCGAGGATGATCTACCGCAATTTTCTCTATCCCAACGCCGTCTCTCTATCTAAAAAAGAGACCGTTGAGCTGATAAAAAAGAGCGAATCTCTCGGCATCTATAAGCTGTGCACCGATCGCAGGGCGGACAAATATTCTTCAAAGCCGGAGAATCTTAAATTTTCGCTGCTGAGAAATAAAAAATACTCCCTGCTCGTTGATGCAGTGAGGCTCAAGAGCAGGATATAAGTCGAAGAGAGTCGATTGCCTTGACAAAATTTCTGCCGGGCGTTATAATATTCTCCCGAAAACTGCCCGTGCGGAAAGGAAGTGAAAGCCATGGGCACAGAACAGAAAAAGATCGCCGCCCAGAACAAAAAGGCTTTTCACGACTATTTCGTGCTCGACAGATACGAAGCGGGAATCGAGCTTTGCGGCACGGAGGTCAAATCCATCCGCCAGGGCAAGCTCAATCTCAAGGACTCATGGTGCTCGATAGTCGACGGCGAATTGTTCGTCAACGGAATGCATATCAGCCCCTATGAGCACGGCAATATCTTCAACCGCGACCCGCTGAGGGTGCGCCGCCTGCTGATGCACAAGCGCGAGATAATGCGCCTGCTCGGTCAGACGAAGCAGGAGGGCTTGACCCTCGTGCCGCTGAGTGTATATTTTGTCAAGGGGCGCGCAAAGGTTGAGGTCGGGCTGTGCAAGGGCAAAAAGCTCTATGACAAGCGTGAGACGGCAGCGAAGAAAGACGCCGCGCGCAATATCGAGCGCAGCATGAAAAACTTCTGATTCAATCGGCAAAGGCCGTTTGATATATGGGGATGAAAGGATTTCGACGGGGAGGTTGAACTTCGGTAAGCGGGCAGCGGTGTGGGACCGCTATAAAACCCATACGTTTAAATAATAAACGACAACAAAACAGTTTTACAAGCTGCTTAAATAGCAGCCGTCTTTGCCGGGAGTACTGCGGCCCGGTACAAGGCGTCGATTAGCAGTGAACGTGCACGGGTGAGCGCTCCGTAACCCGTCATGAACAACGGAACTACCGAACCGGTGAGCCTGCCTGACGGCGCTCCGGCGAGGGAATCTTAAAAGACAGGCTACGCCCGTAGAAAGCTGTGGGGAGCCCTTTTCGGACGCGGTTTCGATTACCGCCATCTCCACCAGAAAAAGCACTTGCTGTTGCAAGTGCTTTTTTCAATGAAATTCGTTCTTCGGAACGAGTGAAATATGCCTGCGGCATATGAAAACAGGTCAATAGCCGATTTTCTAGACAGACTGTAACCAATGCAAGCCGAGAAAGTTCTTTACTACTCCCCCGGCTTGATTTTTATTTTTGCAGTCATATTCTGACTGCTTCAATTTCGTTTCCGTGTTCCTTTATTATATCTATAAGATCGGTTGTTTTCAGCCACACCGTTGCGGTGTTGTCGTTCGGGTGGACTCCGATTAGTCCGCCATTGACAAGTTCTTCGTCAAGAAAAAATTTCACTTTCTTCTCGCTGTCGTTGAGTATCCCGAGAGGCGTCACCGCGCCGGGTATCAAGCCGAGCAGGCTCATCAGATCGTTTTCCGATGCAAAGCTCAGCGGGCGTGTGCCGTGCTCCTCCCTGAATTTTTTCAGGTCAACGCGTTTGTCGCCCTTGACAGTTATGAGATAATAATTACGCTTCTTGTCGTCTCTGACAAATAAGTTCTTCGCGTCCGCCTCCGGGTGCGGCAGTTCAACATGAGACATCTCCTCCATATTGAACACCGCACCGTGCTCGGTCACTTCGTATTCTATTTCCCTGCTTGTCAGGAAATCATATACTTCCTGCTTATTCATAATTTCATCCTCTATTTAAAGAGGGCTGCCGCATCGGGCAGCCCTCTTGCTTTTATATCAGTCCGGCGTATAAGTAAAGGTGAAGCAATGCGAGCGGAGCGTCGCCGCGCCCATTATGTTGAGCCTGAATGCGTTGCCGCGCATTGTCTGATTGCCTATTCTCATGCTTGAAATATAGCCGCAGCTGCTGCCGCGCGCGCTGTCATGCTCGAGTATTTTTATCCACTGCGCAGGATCGCTCTGGAGCGTTATGCGCTTTGATGAATCAACCTTTGCGTTATACGCTTCGACCTTCTTGCGAAGCTCCTCGCTCGAAATGGTCAGCGTGCGTTTGACATTGCCCTCGGGGCTTGTCCTACCGCCCGCGAGATAAGGATAGCTGTTTTGACTGCCGCCCCAGACATTCGCGCTCGAAGCCGTCTTCCCCGCCGCCGTTGAAAAATACGGAGTGAACGCAGGCGAGCCGTAATATGCAAGATATTCGCCGAGCGTCGCTTTTATCGCGTTTTCAATAGATGAACTCGTTCCGGCGTAACTCTCGCGGAACGCGTGGTTTGAGGTAGTCATCTTAAAATTCTGGCGCTTTGCGTAGGTGTAAATCGCGACCATCTGCGACTTTATCGACTCAAGCGGCGCGGACGGGCCGACCTCGGCATATGCAGTCTTGCCGAGATATTCGGCGAGCGAATAGCTCTTGCCGTTATATGTAACCTTGCTCGGTAAATTCGAATCCTTAACGAGGCTGATGCCGGGGTTGTTGTAATAATGAAGCAGAATCTGCTTGTATGTCCAGCCGCGGCGCGCATATTCTGACGCACCGTTCTGGCTCATGCCGACTCCGTGGCCGTAACCGTAGACGGTGAAAACAAAAGTACCCGTCTTTGAAGAGCTGTGCCTTGTCGTGGTCTCGGTCGGTTTCTGGGTGGGCTTAGTAGTCGGTTTTCCAGTCGTGTTCGGGCGAGTCGTGGGCTTTGTCGAGATAACCGTCGTCAGGACGGTTGAGCCCTCGGCTATCGAGCCGGGCACAGTGCCATTTGTCTGCTCCCCGGTTGTTTTTCCGGAGTCGGCAGTGTCGCCATTCGGACGCTCTACGTCGGCAATAATCATATCGTCTATATCATCAATTATCCCGTCCGTATCGCTCTCTGAGGTATTCCCCCACGATGTGTTGCCGCCCGACGCGCTGTTCTCAACCGTATTGCTCTCGCTTGTGTCGGACTCGCGTGCGTTAATGAGCACCGCGCTGACCTGCGAACCGTAGCCCTTGACCAAAAATGTAATCGCAGTTCCGATAAGCGCCGCGAGCAGGATAATAGCCGCCACAATTAGCGCGGTCTTTTTGCCCGAGCGCACCGGAGCCGATTTATGGTGAGAGTGATGTTCGCCGTCCGTGATTATTATTGACGCATCGTCGCTGACATCGTGCATGACAAAGCCGTTGCGCGCATAGTCTGCGAGCGCGGAATAGAGCCTGCGGACGCAGGCGTAGATAAACTCCTGCGTGGTCTCGCCCTTGCGGCTGAAGACCTTGAACACGCGCGCCTTGTTCTCGTCCGCTATGCAGATGAGCATGAAATGCTTGCTGTTTTCATCATCGTTGCGGAACACATTCGATATCGCCGCACCGATTGACGCGCCGCTCTTCGCTCTGGCGCGTCCCGCCATGGCGGCTATATATTCGCCGTGACTCTCGTCCTCCTGCCGCTCGATATCGACCGACTGGGCGAATATAGCATCGCCGAAATCCGATTCATCGTCATAGGGCAGGACAGAGAACACGAACGGGCTGTTTTTGCTTGAAGCAACCGCGACGGAAAGTCCGCGCTCTTTCAAGAGCGCAACGACCTCTTCCGGATCGCACTTTTCTTCAGCACTCGGCTCGCCGGCGCCGTTCGCATCCGGTTCGGTAGTGTTTGCGCTTTCGGCAGCTTTTTCAACGGGCAGGAACACCAATTTCAGTTCTTCGGCGACCTTGGCACATCTGCCGTCGGAAAGGGGCAGAAAAACCAGCGTCTGGCTGCCGCTTTTCTCTATAAAGCCGCTGTATTTGCCGTCGTCGGTCACAAGTATCTGTGCGTCGGCAGGCATCAGACACTGATCCTCATCCGCCTTTTCAAGCACTTCGGCTATTCTGTCGGAGGACGCGGTTTTTGTTCTGAGCGCGTCGAAAAGCAGCTTCTTTATCTCGATATAATGCCGCTCGGAAGCCGCGAGAACCACAGTCTCCGAATCTCCGAACGCTCCGGCAAGGGCAGAAAACAGCTCGCGGCTGTCCGTGAACTGCTCAAAGCGGCACTCCCCGTAGGCTGCGGCAAAGACGGACTCATATTCCGCTATCGCCCTGCGCGGGAGAGGCTGATTGACAAAAGCCAGGAGCGAGATCTTATTTTTCAAAATATCACCTCATTAGTTGGGATACCATCTGTTTGCGTTTTTGTAGGGGTTCTGTTTCTTGTCTTTATCATACCAGGCCTGAGGATATCTCGGGTTGGGGTTGGTCTTGACGAGCGAAGTATCAACTTCTTCACTCTCGCCGTCGCGCACCATTCGTGCCACAACGACAAGGCGTGCATTGTCGAACTCATACAGGCAGGTCGAAAGAGTGAGAATCTTGTCGGTCGGCTTGATATCGACGCCCGTTGTGTAGAGCTTTCTCGAATCAAGCTCGGCTATATACTGCTCGAAGCTCGCCTCGCTTATATTCGTCCAGACATAGTTGAAGAAATATCCGTTGTCCTCGGCGGTGGTCGCATTTGTGATAAACACCGCGTAGACCTTCCACTTGTAGTCGTGATAGATGGTGTTGAACTCGATTATCGGATTGTTTATGAATCCGCGCGTGGTGCGGTAATCAAAGAGCTTGCTGAATATCTTGTCCGAGCTGCGGGTGCTGTGACCGTAGATTATACTGTTACGGTCAAGCGGCTCGATTGAATTGGCATGAGCCAGGAACGGGTTTCCGAGATCCGTGTATCTGTGGGTGAAGCTGCGTTTGAGATAATACGAATCGTTGTCGGTCTGGAGAATCGGGAAGTCCATCTTGAGCTTGTCTATTTTCAGCCAGCCGACGAGGTCGGTGTTCTGTGCATACGCCTCGGCGTATTTTAGCTGCATACCCTCGGGAAACTTGACATTCGGGTATTTCTCCTTTATCTCGTCCCAGGTCAGCTCCTCGCTGGGCTTGATATCTTTTATGTCGTTGTCAACGATATTGGGCTGAATGAGATATGTGTTTATCAGCATTCCCGCGCTGACGAACACCGTGATTATAGCCGCCATAAAGACTATCTTGCGGACTATCTCGGAGACAGCGTCGCCCCTCATCGGGATGATGCCCTTTATAAATTTTTTGAAGCCCTTTTCGCTTCCGTTATTCTTCTCGTTCTCGCTGACCTCGCGCTCATATTCGCGCAGTGAGCCGCGGTCGCGCTCGCTGAGGTTGACGGCAAAGGTAGAATCTGTCGGCATATCGAAATCGTCGAGCGCCTGCTCGGTCGGGTATTCCGGCTCAGTCACTTTCGGAATATCCTCGCCGCTCAGATCGTCGGGCGGGATAAACTTATACAAATTGTCCTTTTTCGGCTCTGCGGGTTTCTCCGGCTCGGACTCGATTATGGGCTCGAGCTCGGACTCCGGCTCGGATACCGGCTCTTTTTCTTCGGTCACGGTGCCGCTTCCCTGCCGTGACTCCGCCCCGGTTTCATCGTCGCCGCAGTCAAGATATCTGCGCGCGAAATCTTCCATTTCGCTGCGCTGTGCCGTAGGTTCGTCGTCCTCAACCGATGTGTAGTGCTCAAACATCTCCCTCATATCGGGCAGCGAAAACTCGCCGTCTTTTCTGTTTTTGTCAGACATACTCTTTCCTCCGATACAGGTTTACTTTATTTTCTCTTCCAACATCAGGCGTGCAAGGTTAAGTGCCCGCGACGCCGTGACATATCTGTTATATTCACGGTCATTTTCATGACCGGTGACTATCTTTTCGACGACTGTGCGCTCGCCGTCCGTGACCGCCGCAAAGCTCAGTCCGCCGGGCAGAATACCGTCGCCTCCCGGTCCTGCAAGACCGGTTGTGGATATCGCTATATCCGCACCGCTCACGTGCTTTGCGCCGAGCGCCATCTCGCGCGCCGTCTGTTCGCTGACAGCGCCGTAGGTCTCAAGCGTCTTTGGCGAAACGCCGAGGAGCTTTGTTTTTATATCATTCGAATAGCTGACTATTCCGCACTCGAAAACCTCGGACGCGCCGGGGATATCAGTCAGCCTTTTGGGGATATATCCCGCCGTGCAGGATTCGGCAGTCGCTATCTTTTTGCCCTTTTCTTTGAGCAGAGCGACAACGCGCTCTTCGATGCTGTTCATGTCGGTGCCGTATACGACATCGCCGAGCCTGCTGCATATCTCATCAACTACAGGCGCGCACATTTTGTCCGCCTCGTCGGCGGTTTCCGCCTTCGCGGTTATCCTCAGCCGCACCTCGCCGCTTTTTGCATACGGTGCGACGGTCGGATTCTTTGCGTCGAACATATCCTCTATCTCTTCGGCGACCGAGCTCTCGCCCATGCCGATTATATTGACCGTGTGTGAGACTATCGCGCCGTCGGAATATTTTTTCAAAAATCCGCGCGCGCTCTCATTGAACATCGGGACGAGCTCGCCGGGAGGGCCGGGCAGGATAATAACGCACTTGCCGTTCTTTTCGAGCGCCGCGCCGGGTGCCGTGCCGTGGTTATTCTCAAACACGGTGCCGCCGACGGGCAGCATTGCCTGCTTGAGGTTGTTCTCGGGCATATTGCCGCCCTTTGATTTGAAATATGAGCGTATGCGCTCCGCCGTGTCTTCGTCCTCCCTGAGTTCAAAACCCATGACCTCACAGCAGACCTCTTTTGTCAGATCGTCGTCCGTGGGGCCGAGTCCGCCGGAAGTGATAACAATATCACTGCGACCGAGAGCCGTTTTCAGCTCCTGCGCGAGGCGCTCGGGATTGTCCCCGACGGAGCTGCGGTGCATGACGGATATGCCCATCGCCGCAAGCTCCTTTGAGAGAAACTGCTCGTTGGTATTGAGGATATCGCCGAGCAGAAGCTCGGTTCCGACACAGAGAATTTCACACACTGCCATTGTTACTCACCTTTTGAAAAAGCTTTTATAACCGTAACTTTTGTGCCCTCGACTGCGCGCTTTATGGGCTCGTCCCATTCGGTGCCGCGCTCCGCCTTTTCGACTCCGGCTATCGTTGGATGGGTGCGCGGGTGCTTCGGGGTGAACACAGTGCAGCAGTCCTCATAGGGCTGGATGGATATATCAAATGTCTCAATTTTTCTCGATATCGCAATAACTTCGTCCTTGTCCATGCCGATAAGCGGACGGAATACGGGCATCGAGGTCACAGCGTCTGTGCAGGCTATTGCGGGCATGGTCTGGCTCGCAACCTGACCGACGCTCTCACCTGTTATCAGCGCCTGGCAGCCCTCTTTTACCGCAATCTCCTGCGAGATGCGCATCATCATGCGGCGCATGATAAGCGTGAACACCTCTTCGGGGCAGTTATCTTTTATAAGCTCCTGAATCTCAGTAAACGGGACAACGAAGAGCATAATGCGTCCGCTGTATTTTGCGACCTGGCGCAGAAGCGAGTGAACTTTCTGCTCGGCGCGCTGGCTCGTATAGGGCGGAGAAGCGAAGTGAATAGCTATCAGCTCCACGCCGCGCTTTGCCATCATCCAGCCTGCAACGGGGCTGTCTATTCCGCCGGAGACGAGCAGAGCCGCCTTTCCCGCAGAGCCCGAGGGCATACCGCCCGCGCCTTTGAGCTGGTTGCCGTGAATAAACGCGCACTTGTCGCGCACCTCGACGTTTATTATAACATCGGGGTTATGAACATCGACTTTAAGATGGTGGAATTTCGAGAGTATTTTCCCGCCGACTTCTCTGCATATCGCGGGAGAATTGAGCGGAAACTTCTTGTCCGCGCGCTTTGCCTCGACCTTGAAAGTCGATGCGGCGTTGAGCAGGGGAGCCGTATATTCAACGCAGGTGTTGAGAATAACGTCCATATCCTTTTCGACTGCGGCGGCGCGAGAGAGTCCGGCTATGCCGAAGACCTTGAGAAGTCTTTCGGTCGCTTCGTCGAGATCGGCATCCTCTGGTCCTTCAACTATTATCGTCGACTGCGCGGGGGTGCAGGTGAATTTGCCGAGCGACGCGAGTCTGCGGCGGATATTCGCCATGAGCATATCTTCAAAAGTGCGCCTGTTGAGTCCTTTGAGCGCAAGCTCACCGTTTTTGATGAGAATAACTTCCTTCATATTGTGATTCCTTTTTTATTTATTTTACTTATTTTTCCTTATTGTTTTCTGCCCCTCGGCAATGCCGTCGATGAGCATATCTATCTCTTCTTTTGTGGTAAAACGCGAGAAGCTGATTCTGAGCGGGCTCTTTCTAACTTCGTCGCTCAGCCCCATATTTTTGAGCACCGAGCTCTGATGTCCCTTTGAGCACGCCGAGCCGCTCGAGACATAGACGCCGCGCGAAGAGAGGAAGTTGAGCATCGGCTCGGAGTTTATGCCGAGCACCGAAATATTGGTCACATACGGCAGCGCGTCCTCGGGCGAGTTTATAACAACTCCGCCGAGAGCCAGAAGTCTGTCCAGCATATAGTCGCGAAGCTCAGTAACTTCTTTGAGCTCAGCCGCAAGATTAGGCAGAGCCGCAGCCGCCGCGCCGAAGCCCGCTATTGCAGGCATGGGCTGAGTGCCAGGGCGCAGCTTTTCCTCCTGCGAGCCGCCGAAAACTATCGGCGACAGGCGCACACCTTTTTTTGACATAGAGCGCGCCGACGCCCTTGGGTCCGTGTATCTTGTGGGAACTGACCGTCATCAGGTCAACGCCCATCGCCGCGGGCTTGAGCGGCAGTTTGCCGAAAGCCTGCACCGCGTCGCAATGAACAAGTGCGGGCGACTTCGCACGCGTTACCGCAGTTCTCGCCGCTTCGACGGGCTGAATAGTGCCCGTCTCGTTGTTGACCGCCATGATGCTCACGAGTATCGTATCGGGAGTCACGGCTTCAAAAAGCTCGCGCTCGCTGATACGTCCGTTTTTGTCAACGCCGAGGCGTATGACTTCAAAGCCCTCGTTTTCGAGATGCTTGACCGTCTCATCTATACTCGGATGCTCGACGCTCGTCGTCACTATCCGTCTGCCGCGCCGGCGCATGGCATGAGCCGCGCCCTGAACGGCAAGATTGTTGCTCTCCGTTCCGCCGGAGGTGAAATACACCTCGTCATCCCGGCAGAAGAGCCTGCGCGCCACATTCGAGCGCGCGTTTTCGAGCATTTCGTCCGCCTCTATCCCCTTTTGATGCAGGGACGATGGGTTGCCCCAAAGCTCTGTTACAGCGGTTTTCATCGCTTCAACAGCTTCACTGCACACGGGGGTCGTGGCGCTGTTGTCAAGATACGCCGTCATAAGAAAAATCACTCCAAACCGCACGATTCCCAATTATACTTATATATTCTATATTATACAACATAATCACCGGACTTGCAATATATTTGAGCGGATTGCGGCGATACTGCGCGCGGCAAGTTTTTTTCCTGTCTGCGCATAAAACGCCCGCCCGCTACATTATATGATATAAAGTGCAACAAGGACAGCAAATAAAGATTGACAAAAATATGCAATTTGCTATAATTAAACTGCAAATGAAACCCATTACATAAAGGAGAGTTGACATTGACAAAACGAACAAAATCGTGGGTCGCCCTGCTGCTTTTTCATTGCAGTGTTCGGCGCTCTGCTCGTGACCGCAACGTTCACTGACCTCCAGGTCAGCAACATCCTCACGGCAAAGGCGCTCGCCGCCCACACCTACTACACAAACGAGACCGTATACGGCGTTGTGCTCGAGGCCGTCGGCTCGTCGCCCGTCTATCTCATGCTCGCATTCAGCTTCCAGATTCTCTTCTGGCAGGTCATGCGCAAGATGAAAAAGCATCCGTGGAAAGAAATTCTTGCGATACTTCTTCTCGTCGCGGGAACGGCAGCATACTTCGTCATGTTCGACGACGCCGTAAAATATGCGCTCCAGCATATAGGTCCCGAGGCCGAGCTGTTCCGCAAGGCGGCATTCCTCAAGGGCATATCGATGTTCTTCGCGGGTCTTATGACCTTCTTTGCAACCTTCGCCATAAGGAACTACTCCGAGGAATCGGTCGGTAAGCTCGTTATGTTCGCAGTCGCGGTGCTCTGCGTTGCAGCTGTTTCCAACGGCATTATCGCCGCAGTCAAAGAGCCCGTCGGCCGCATGCGTTATCGCGCAATGAACTGCGAGGGCGGCCAGTCGATCGGCGGATTTGACAACTTCACCCGCTGGTATGTCGCCAACGGTCAGCACCTCACAAAGGACGAGATGAGAGCACTCTTCGGCACGACCGACGCTCTTAAATCATTCCCGAGCGGACACACCTGCTCCGCCGGCACGGTCTACTGCCTGCTTATGCTCCTCGATGTTTTCAACGTCAAGAGCAAGGGCAAGAGAGCTGTCAGCTGGATCGCCGCCATCACCTACACCGGCATGGTCGCAGTCAGCCGCATAATCGTCGGCGCACACTTCTTCAGCGATGTCCTCATGGGCGGCACGATAGCTTTCGTGAGCATGATAATCTTCAGAGAGATATTCATCTGCAAAGGCTCGAATGTCAAAGCGATGTTCGGCAAAGAATAAAAATTAAATAGTTAAGCACCCCGCAGGCTCAAGTCTGCGGGGTGTTTTTATGGGCAACAAAAAAGCACAGTGCATCTTTTGACACACCGTGCTTTTGTTTTTTTATCAGTCTTCGCTGTTCTGCTTAGCGATGGGCTCGATCCTGCCGTATCTCGAAGCGGAAGCCGCATCGGATCTGGGCGGACGGGAGGGAGCTACGGGACGGTCGCTGCGCGGGCGGTCATTTCTGCCTCTGCCGCCTCTGTCGCGGTTCTGATATCCGCCGCGTCCGTTTCCGCGGGGCGGTCTGGAACCGCCGTTGAGGGGCTTCACGCCCTCTTCGAGAGTTATAACGACCTTGCGGTCATTCTCGGAACCGACGGAGTGAGAGGTCACGCCCTCAACATCCTGGAGAGCCGTGTGAATGATGCGTCTCTCATAGGGATTCATGGGATCAAGCACAACATTTCTGCCGTACTTTCTGACCTTTGCTGCGCTCTTCTGAGCGAGTGCGCGCAGGGTTGCCTCGCGCTTCTCGCGGTAGTTGCCGATGTTGAGCGAGACTCTTCTCGACTTGTCCGCTCCCCTGTTGACGACAAGGCGGACGAGATACTGGATAGCGTCGAGTGTCTCTCCCCTGCGGCCGATAGCCGCGCCGTAGTCGCCGTCATATTCGACCGCGATGCTGACTTCCTCGTCAGTCTCTTCGATCTTTATCTCTGCGCCCTCAATGCCGAGGCTTGCAAGAATTTTTTCAAGATATTCCTTCGCGCCGGCTTCGGACGGAGCATCGTAGCTCACCTTGACCTTTGCGGGAGTTGTTCCGAGCAGACCGAACATCTTCTTCGTCGGCATCTCGAGAACTTCAATTTCAAAATCCGAATCGGCGGATATGCCGAGCTGCGCGATAGCGTCAGCTTTTGCAAGATCGACTGTTGCGCCGGTTCCGATAGCTTCTTTTAACATCTCTGTTTCCACCACCTGGAAAATTTATTTTTCTTCTTTTTTCTGCGCAAGTGCGCGCTTGAGATTCTCTTCCCTTGAACGGCGCTCGACAGTCTCATCGACCATAGCCTTTGCAATCATCTTCTTCGGGCTGTGGGTGAACGAAAGGATAACTGTCTGAATGAGCGCGAAAACGTTCGACGCAATCCAGTAGATACCGATACCGGCGGGGAACTGGAAGGTGAAATAGAGCGAGAACAGGGGCATACCGAAAGTCATGCAGCCCATGGTCGGGTTCTTCGCCATTTCAGGGTTGTTCTTGCGCTGCTGGAGCATCGAGAAGAGGCTCGTTGCGAGAGAAGTAAGACCCGAGAGAATGGGGATGACCCAGAGGATTCCGGGCTCTTTTATCGACGGAATCTCGCCCAGCGGTATGCCGAGGAAGGTGAAGTTGAAGTTCGCGATGCTGTCGATAACTCCCGAGCTGATGCCCTTTGAGAGCGCGATGGGTCTTATCTCATTGATATGGTTGATAACAAAAAGCTCGATAGTCTGCTTACCTGTCTTTGCGTTATATTCAGCGAGTCCTTTTGCTATTTCTGTCAGCGAATTGATTGTTGTATCATCGATCGCGAGCGCCCACTTGAGGGGGTGATAGATAACGCCGATAAGACCGAAGATGATGATGAACTGGATGGCGAGCGGCAGGCAGCCCATATTCATGGGATTGTGTCCTTCGCGTTGGTAGAGAGCCTGAGTCTCTTCCTGAATCTTTTTCTGATCGCCCTTGTATTTGGCGTTTATTCTGCGGATCTTGGGCTGAAGGCGCTGCGTCTTGACGGTACCCTTAGTCTGGTAGATAGAAGTGGGAATCATAAGAAGTCTTGCGAAGAGGGTGAAGAGGATGAGTGCAAGACCGTAATTGTCAACGGCTTCGAATATGAACCTGAGAACATATCCGAACGGGATACCCAATGTCGTGTAAATGGCGTCCATTATTTGTGAGTCCTCCGGTTGGATTTTTTGTCCCTCTTGGGAGGGACGGGATCATAACCGCCGGGGAATAGGATATTGCAGCGAAGAAGTCTGGCAACAGTCAGCAGAGAGCCTTTGAACGCTCCGTGTATTTCAAGAGCCTCTATCGCATACTGAGAGCAGGTCGGATAGTACCTGCACATATCGGGCAGCTGCGGTGAGATATGCTTTCTGTAAAACTGAATAAGTTTTATCAGTATGTCCTTCATTTTCACTTCACAACTTTCACTCCTGCAGATATACCGATAACACCCAAGGCTCCCAGCTGTTTGCGCATTGACCGCTCGATGTCGGTGCTCTTGCGGGAGACCGTCTTATGACGGGCGACAAATACAATGTCCCATCCCCCGCAGCACTCGCCTTCGAGCTGCCGGAAAGCCGCGCGAATTATCCGGCGGCACCGGTTGCGCTCCACCGCATTTCCGAGCTTTTTGCCGGTGGTTATCCCGATGCGCATGACACCGTAACGGTTCCTGAGCGCATATGTGACAAGCACCGGGTCAGCGGCTGATTTGCCGCGCCCGTAAGTCCTGCGAAAATCGCTGTTAAGCTTGAGCGTCTGATATTCTGCCAAAGCAATCAATCCATCCGTGGCAATAATCCGCTCGACCTGTTAAAAGACCTTTAAAAAGGCCGATCAATAGGTGAGCTGCTTTCTTCCCTTCGCTCTGCGGCGGGAAAGAACCTTGCGTCCGTTTCTGTCGGACATTCTCTTGCGGAAGCCGTGCTCCTTCTTACGGTGCAGCTTCTTGGGCTGGTAAGTTCTTTTCATTTGCGGTAACCTCCGTTTCACAGGATATTAGTCACCGGCGGGCGCTTTGGTGGCACTCGTACCGCCGTGATCTTATGTGCAGATATGGGTATAACGCTTTCGCCTACCCTTGCAAGCTACTATTATATATCATACTTCACATCAATGTCAATCATTTTTTTGCGTCCTTGTGCAAACTGCTTGTTGAAAAAAAGGGGGTTTTATGATATACTCTATCCTATTATAAAGTATTATGATGGGGGAAGTTCACTAATGGATTCATTCAACGAGCTGTGGCAGGTAGTCTCCGACTATCTCAGGCAGACAAACTCCGAATCTATCTACAACGTCTGGTTCAGCGAACTTGAGCCGATAAGCTTTGACGGCAGCCGCGCCGTGCTCATGACAACGGCGGAATTCAAGCGCCGCATCCTCGCGCAGAAGTTCGGCGGCACGCTTCACAGCGCATTTTTGAACGCGCTCGGTCTCGATGTCGATGTCGAATTCATAGCGCCGGGCGAGGGATATTCGCAGTCTGACTCCTCGGGCTCTGCGGCGGGCTCATCGGAGATAGACGGCAGCACGCGCGCCTCAAACTATTTTGAAAACACATTCGACACATTCGTTGTCGGCGCGTCAAACAAGTTCGCCCATGCGGCGGCGCAGGCAGTCGCGGCGAACCCCGGCAAGGCGTATAACCCGCTGTTCATCTACGGCAACTCGGGACTCGGCAAGACGCACCTGCTCAACGCCATATGCCACGAGATAAAAAGAAACGACCCGTCGATGAAGATAGTCCTCACCGACGGCGAGGAATTCACCAACGAGTTTATCGAAGCACTCAACCACCGCACAACAACGGAATTCCAGAACAAATACCGCAAGGTCGATGTTCTTCTGATGGACGACGTTCAGTTCATCGCGAGCAAAGAGCGCACGCAGGAGGAATTCTTCCATACCTTCAACGCCCTGACGCAGGACGGCAAGCAGATTGTTCTGTCATCTGACCGTCCGCCGAAGGATATGCCTCAGCTTGAGGACAGAATGCGCACCCGCTTTGAGTGGGGTCTGCTCGCGGACGTTCAGCCGCCGGATCTCGAGACCCGTATGCTCATAGTCAAGCGCAAGGCGGACGCGCTTAACTTCGATATCAGCGACGATGTCGTTGAATACATAGCGCAGAAGCTCAAGAACAACATCCGCCAGCTTGAGAGCGCGGTCAAGAAGATGCAGGCTTATGTCCAGATACAGGGCGCGCATGTCAACACCGCCACCGCTCAGCAGGCGATAAGGGATATTCTCAGCGACAACAAGCCTATTCCCGTCGTTGTGGACAAGATAATAACCGAGGTCGCGCGCACCTACGGCGCAAATCCCGAGGATCTGCGCTCGAAGAAGAAGGACGCACAGACTTCAAAATACCGCCAGATATCGATGTACATCGTGCGCGAGGTCACAGGACTTTCCGCCAAGGCTATCGGCGCGGAGTTCGGCGGCAGGCACTATTCAACGGTGCTCTACGCCCTTGACGAGATAAAGAAAGAGAGCGACACCGACTCTGCGCTCAGAACGACTATCAACGATATCATAAAGAACGTGCAGGAGAGCTGATTTTTCTAACAGACTGACGCACCGCGAGGGAGGGATAAATGGTGCGCGATATTATTATAGCATCGTCATCCGACAAGGTGCGCGCGCAGCTGCGCGGCTTCGTTGCGGAAATGGGAATAATGGGCGTCATCGAGTGCCGCTCTGCTTCGCAGACCCTCGATTTCGCTCAGCGTCTCCCCTCGGCTATAATAATCTGCCACCGTCTGACCGACATGGCGCCCGCCGCCATGCTTCGTCTGCTCCCGCCGGGCGCCGATATGATATTGCTTATATCCTCCGCCCAGTCCCCGCTGTTCGGCATGAGCAACGTGCAGTGCATGACCCTGCCGCTCTCACGTCCTGAATTTCGCAGCGCAATAGAAAAGCTGCTCCGCTCCTCGTCCGAGTCGCGCATACGCTCGGGCGGTCAGCGCAACACGGCGGATCAGGAGATAATCGACAAGGCAAAACATTTATATATGAAAGTAAACGGGGTGTCTGAAGAGGACGCATACGCATATATTAGAAGAAGGAGCATGAACGAGAGCAGTTCTATAACCGCCACCGCGCGGCATCTGCTCAGCGAGCTCGCTAATATATAAATGAAAAGGGTCTTGTGAATGAAATTCGCCAAAATGCAGGGCACGGGCAACGACTACATATATGTCAACTGTTTTGATGAATCGATAGACGACCCTCCCGCTGCGGCGAAATTTTTGAGCGACCGCCATTTCGGCATTGGCTCAGACGGGCTTGTGCTGATCTTGCCGTCCGACAGGGCGGATTTCAAAATGGATATCTACAATTCCGACGGGTCACGGGCGAAGATGTGCGGCAACGCCGCGCGCTGCGTCGCAAAGTATGTCTGCGACAGCAAAATGACCGACAAAGATATGATATCTTTGGAGACTCTCAGCGGAATAAAATACATTAATATATATAAGACGGACGGAAAGGTCACCTCGGCGCAGGTAAACATGGGGGCACCAATGCTGAAAAGCAGGGATATTCCCGCGCTTATTGAATCGGACACCGTGATTTCTCATCCGCTCGAAGTCGGCGGAAAAGTTTATTCCGTCACCTGCCTTTCGATGGGCAACCCGCATTGCATGGTTTTCTCTGAAAATATTGATTCTGTAAATATTCAAAAAATCGGCGTCGAGTTTGAAAATCACCCGGCGTTTCCGGACAGGATAAATACGGAATTCGTTCAGCCGATTTCGGCTTCACGCATCAAAATGCGCGTTTGGGAGCGCGGCGCGGGCGAAACTCTCTCCTGTGGCACAGGCGCGTGCGCGGCGGCGGTCGCCTGCATATTGAACGGCTACTGCAAGCGCAATACAGATATCAAAATCTCGCTTCGCGGCGGCGAGCTTTCAGTAAAATGGAGCGCCGATGGAAATGTGTACCTGACCGGTTCGGCACAGACCGTCTTTACAGGCGAAATTGCCTACGGCGGAGGCGCAAGATGAAAATAAACGAAAACTTTTCGCTTCTCCGCAGCAACTATCTTTTTTCGACGATGAGCCGAAAAATTAAAGATTACAAAATCGCTCACCCCGAAGCGGATATAATCGACCTCGGCATCGGCGATGTCTCGCGTCCCCTGCCCGAGGCGTGCATAAAAGCCATGCACTCGGCAGTCAACGAAATGGCGGACGCCGCCACATTCAGAGGCTACCCGCCCGAACGCGGATATGATTTTCTTATCGACAAGATATTGAAATATGATTTCGCCGCGCGCGGAATAACGCTCGAAAGAGATGATATTTTTATAAGCGACGGCGCAAAGAGCGACACCGGCAGCATCGGCGATATCTTTTCGCCCGAGTGCAAAGTCGCCGTCTGCGACCCCGTCTACCCGGTCTATATAGACACAAATATCATGGCGGGCAGGGGCGGCAAGCCGCTCGAAAACGGCAGATTTTCAAATATTGCTTATCTCGACTGCACCGCAGAGAACGGATTTATTCCTCCCCTGCCAGAGCAAAATGTCGATATAATATATCTCTGCTCCCCCAACAATCCCACGGGAACGGCGATGAATAAAGAGCAGCTCCAACAGTGGGTCGACTGGGCTAACGAGCACAGAAGCGTCATTCTCTTTGACGCCGCATATGAGGCGTTTATCACTGAGAGCGACATTCCGCACAGTATTTTCGAGCTTGACGGCGCAAAGAAATGCGCCATTGAGTTCAGGAGCTTTTCAAAGACTGCGGGCTTTACCGGCGTTCGCTGCGCATATACAATTATACCGCGCGAGCTCTCACGCGGCGGAGTCAGCCTCAACGCGCTGTGGGCGCGCAGGCAGGCGACGCGATTCAACGGCGTGTCATATATAACCCAGCGTGCCGCCGAAGCCGTCTATTCCGACGATGGCAGGCGGCAGATAAAAGAAAATATAAACTGCTATCTCGGCAACGCAAAGAAGATAACGGACGGACTCGAAAGTATTAATATCCGCTGTTTCGGCGGCAGAAATTCGCCGTATATCTGGTTTGAAGTGCCGAACGGGCTGACCTCATGGCAGATGTTCGACAGGCTTCTGAACACCGTTCAGGTGGTCGGCACGCCGGGCTCGGGCTTCGGCACGATGGGCGAGGGATATTTTCGCCTGACCGCGTTTGCCGAGCCGAAGCGCACGCTCGAAGCAGTTGAAAGAATAAAAACGGTCTGAAATAAGACCGCACGGAGGATAAAAATGGGCATTTTTTCAAGAATAAACAAGGGACTCAAAAAGACCCGCGAGAATATGTCTGGGGCTATCGACTCGATGCTCCACGGCAAGACTGAAATTGACGACGAATTTTATGACGAGCTCGAAGAGATACTCGTCATGGGCGACGTCGGCTGCATGACCGCATCGGAGATAGTCGAGAAGCTGCGCGAGCGCGTTATGAAAAAGCATCTGCGCAAGCCTGAAGCCGTCAAGAACGAGATAAAAGAGATAGTCGCCGAGATGCTTGAGGGCGGCGAGGAAATGAGCCTTATCACTCTCCCCTCCGTCATTCTCGTCATCGGCGTCAACGGCGTGGGCAAGACCACTTCCATAGGCAAGCTCGCCGCAATGTACAAAAACGAGGGCAAAAAAGTTATCCTCGCCGCGGCGGACACTTTCAGAGCCGCTGCAATCGAGCAGCTTGAAGAGTGGGCAGACCGCGCGGGAGTCGAGATAGTCAAGCACCGCGAGGGCGCAGACCCGGCGGCTGTTATATACGACACAATTCAGGCGGGCAAGGCAAGAAACGCCGACATAATCATCTGCGACACCGCCGGCAGACTCCACAACAAGAAGAACCTAATGGAGGAGCTGGCGAAGATATACCGCGTCATCGACCGCGAGCTGCCCTACAGCGACCGTGAGAGCCTGCTCGTGCTTGACGCGACTACAGGACAGAACGCAGTCAATCAGGCAAAAGAATTCAAGAATGTTGCAGAGATCACCGGCATCATTTTAACGAAGCTTGACGGCACCGCAAAGGGCGGCGTTGTATTAAACATCAAAAATGAGCTCGGCGTACCCGTCAAGTTCATCGGCGTCGGCGAAAAGGTGGACGACCTGCGCCCGTTCAACGCCCGCGCATTCGCCGAGGGTCTGTTTGACGCAGAGCCGATTGAAAACGAGGAAGAGGAAAAAGAGGACGAATAATGGATTTTCTCATAGCTACACATAACATGAAAAAACGCGCCGAGCTTGAGCGCATATTGAAACCCATCGGCGTGCGCGTTCTGCTCGCGGAAGAGGCGGGAGTCGAGCTTACCGATGTTGAGGAGACGGGCGTCACCTTTGAAGAGAACGCATTCTTAAAAGCCGACAGCGGCTGCAAAGAGAGCGGTATGCCCTGCATCGCCGACGACTCAGGACTTGCCGTTGACGCACTCGACGGCGCGCCGGGAGTGTATTCCGCAAGATACGCGGGCGAGCACGGAAACGACGAGAAGAACAACGAGCTTCTGTTCAAGAATCTGTCCGATATTCCTATGGACAAGCGCACCGCGCGGTTCGTTTCGACCGTCTGCTGCTGTTTCCCGGACGGCAGGCACATGACCGTGCGCGGCGAGTGCGAGGGCAAGATTGCCTTTGAGCCCGCAGGCGAGGGCGGCTTCGGCTACGATCCGCTGTTTTTGCCCGACGAGTTCCCCGGCAAAACGATGGCGCAGCTAACCGCAGAAGAAAAAGACAGCATCAGCCACAGAGGCAAGGCGTTAAGACTCCTTGCAAAAAAACTGGAGGAAATTATATGACAAGCAAAGAGAGAGCCGCGCTTCGCGCGCAGGCAAATTCGCTCGAGCCGCTTTTTCAGGTCGGCAAGGGCGGCGTCAATGACGCACTGATAGCCCAGACGCTCGACGCATTCCGCTCCCGCGAACTGCTCAAGCTCAAGGTACTGCTCGAGACAGCACCCAAGCCCCCGCGCGAGATCGCCGAGGAGATAGCGGCAAAGACGCAGTCCGAGGTCGTTCAGGTCGTCGGCGGCAGTCTGATATTCTTCAAGGAGAATCCGGAACTGCACGAGCCCAAGGATAAAAAGAAGAAGATAACCGGCACGAAGAACCCGAACCGCCCGTCCGTGCGCAAAAAAGTGCACGAAAAAAAGCTCGCCGAAGAGCGAAAGACCGCCGCTCGCCGCAAGGCGGAGCGCAATTTCAGGCGCAGCCGCGATATATAACAGCAAATTTTAAGTCAACCGGTTCAAAAGCAGGCGCATTTTCGCCTGCTTTTTTGTGCATCGGGACAAATCGGGAATTTTTTGTAAAAGCCTATTGACAGCGTAGGTATAAGAGACTATAATACGCTCATAGATACTGAACAGGGAGGAAGCATCATGAAAAAGTTTGACAGCAACATTATGATGATGGAAATGTGCATGTTCTCCATGCGCATGTGCATGTGCATGCCTTTTTTCGACGAGCTTCCGTCAAACGAATAAATCTGATATATGCAGAGATTCGGGGAGCTTCGTGAGGAGTTTCCCGTTTTTTATTTGCATTGAGGAGGAAGAAAAGTGCAGTATCTGAAATTATTCTCGCCCTTTGATATAAGGCATTGGCGAATGTGCCGCAAGGCGCATAACTAAAGAGTCCGTTTCAACCCAATACCTTATAAATTAAAATACAAAGGAGATAATCAACATGAAAAAGACAATATCGATCATTCTCGCAGCGGTCCTCGCGCTGGGCTGCATCTTCGGCTTCGCCGCCTGCTCTTCGGGCAGCAAAGGCATCACCATTGCCGTTCCCAACGACGCGACCAACGAAGCCCGTGCGCTCCTTCTTCTTCAGGAGCAGGGCATCATCAAGCTCAAAGACGGCGCCGGCATCACCGCAACCGTAAGAGACATTGAGGACAACCCCAAGAACATTACCTTCAAAGAGGTTGAAGCCGCTCAGCTCCCCAACGTTCTCAAGGATGTTGACTATGCTGTTATCAACTCGAACTACGCTATCTCCGCGGGTCTAACCCCGTAAGGACAATCTCGCCATTGAGGGCTCCTCGAGCGCATATTCGAACATCCTCGCTGCCAAGAGGGCAACGAGAATTCCGACAAGATAAAGGCTCTTTCCGCCGCTCTCCAGAGCAAGAAGGTCGCCGATTCATCGCTTCCAATATACGGCGCAGTTATCAGCGTTGTTTCGAACCCCGGTGACGGCTACGATCCCTCCGTCAACTACGACGCACTCAAGGTCAAACCATAACCGTCGCTGCATCCCCCGA
>ENA-OQET01000201-OQET01000201.1-human-gut-metagenome-genome-assembly--contig:-NODE-201-length-32835-cov-5.885624_pt1 | contig 32835 bp, 28 predicted proteins | sample MGYA00242800_ERZ504645 | MGnify/ENA primary metagenome ERZ504645 (study PRJEB26092, sample SAMD00036308) | human gut metagenome | host: Homo sapiens | study: EMG produced TPA metagenomics assembly of... | reverse complement strand
TTCCCCCGTTTTGGCTGCCAAACCTTATTTTCGGGGGAATATCTAAAGATACAAAAAGCCAACTAATTCGCAATACATTGTGTATGAATTAGTTGGCTAATTTTATATTATTTACTGAGTGTCCCTATTTTGAGAAAAACATGCTGAAGTTTTCTGTAAAATTCGTACAAATATTCCACAAAACTTGCTGACGTTTTTTCAATACCTCCCGGCTTTACCAGCAAGCCTTAAAGGAAGCCGCTAAATTCTTAGAGATTATCCTCTCTATCCATACCCCTGAAAAATAAATCAGGTATTGCCGAAACCATCCGAACGAACGGCCTCAACAATACCCGAACATGAAAATATAAGATTTACAGCAAATATTACTTAGTATCCTTTGCACGTATTTCTACACGACGAATCTTACCGCTGATTGTCTTCGGAAGTTCATCTACAAACTCGATAACACGTGGATATTTGTAAGGAGCTGTCACACGTTTTACATGATCCTGCAATTCCTTTATCAGCTCCGGACCTGCTTTCTGCTTGTAATCCTTTGCCAATACAATCGTAGCTTTTACTACCTGACCGCGAATTTCATCGGGTACACCTGTTATGGCACACTCTACTACTGCCGGATGGGTCATCAAAGCGCTTTCTACTTCGAACGGGCCGATACGATAACCGGAACTCTTGATTACATCATCCGCACGGCCTACGAACCAGTAATAACCATCTTCGTCACGCCATGCGACGTCACCGGTATAATAAACTCCGTCGTGCCATGCTTCGCGAGTCAGTTCTGCATCACGATAATACTCTTTAAACAATCCCAGCGGTTTTCCCTTATCGGTACGTACAACGATTTGTCCCTGTTCACCATCTTCGGCCGAACGTCCGTCGGGTGTAAGCAGGTCGATATCGTACTGCGGATTAGGAACACCCATACTGCCTGGTTTCGGATCCATCCATGGGAAAGTAGCAAGTGTAAGAGCTGTTTCTGTCTGTCCGAAACCTTCCATCAGGCGGATACCTGTGATTTTCTTGAATGTTTCGTAAACAGAGTAATTCAATGCTTCTCCCGCCGTAGTACAATATTCCAGTGAAGACAAATCGAATTTGCTCAGATCTTCACGAATCAGGAAGCGGTAGATAGTAGGAGGCGCACACAATGAAGTAATATGATAATCGTGAATCTTCTGCAAGATATCGGCAGGAGTAAATTTCTCATGGTCGTACACAAAGATATTTGCTCCGGCAATCATCTGTCCATATAGCTTACCCCATACAGCTTTTCCCCATCCGGTGTCGGCAATAGTAAGATGCAGACTGTTTTCATGAAGATTATGCCAGAAACTTCCGGTAGCAATGTGTCCCAACGGATAAGTAAAATCGTGTGCTACCATCTTAGGTTCTCCGGTAGTTCCTGAAGTAAAATACATCAGCATAATATCATCGTTGGTATTTGCATGTTCAGGACGTACAAAAGGAGCTGCACTTTCCATTCCCTTATGGAAGTCTTCAAATCCTTCCGGATATTCAGGACCTACACTGACGAGCTTCTCTACGCTTGGACATTCAGGCATTGCATCCAGAATATGTTTGGTAATGACTTCTTCTCCCGCAGCAACAATCATTTTGATAGTAGCGGCCTTGCAGCGGTAAACGATATCTTTCTTAGTCAGCAGGTGGGTAGCCGGAATCACTACTGCCCCTATCTTGTGAAGGGCAATGATAGAGAACCAGAATTCATAACGGCGTTTCAGAATCAACATCACCTTGTCTCCATGTCCGATACCCAGACTCTGGAAGTAAGAAGCCGTCATATCGGTATATTTTTTCAAATCGGCATAAGTAAACTGAATATGTTCTCCTTTATCGTTTGTCCAGAGAAGAGCGTTTTTATCCGGACGCTCGGCAGCCCATGCATCTACTACATCATAACCGAAGTTAAAGTTTTCGGGCACTTTTATTTTGAAGTGCTTTATAAAATCCTCTTGTGAGGTAAAGCTAGTTTGATCTATAAATCGTTCTAACATATATCTTTTGCTTGTTTTTTACTAGTTGTTTGTATTGTTATTGCATTACTACAGCCAGGAATTTTACAGTTTTTCCATCCAGAGCCAACATTCCGTGAGGCTTGCTTGAATCAAAATACAGACTGTCTCCCGGATTCAATATCAATTCCTTACCATTGATATTCAACAGCATACGTCCCTCTATCACCAGGTTGAACTCCTGTCCTTCGTGGGTATTGAAATATACCGGTGTATTTTCCGGCTTCGGTTCTACCGTTACAATAAACGGATCAGCCTTACGTCCCTTAAAACCAGAAGCAAGCGACTGATATTTATATGCCTTAGTACGTTCTACGGATACACCTGTTCCACGACGGGTAAGAAAATAAGATTTCATCTTAGGTTCTTCACCAAACATCAGTTCGTCTAGTGTAATACCGTATTTTCGTGCTATCCGCTGCAAAACACTTACAGAGAAGTCGCACTCACCCGACTCAATAGCCTGGTACTCCTCTACCGTAAAGTTACAGTCGGCTGCAACTTCCTCTACACTCAAATCCAAAGCGTCGCGCAAACCTTTCAAGCGTTCGGCTATCTGCTTAATTTGTTCATCCATATCTTATATGCTTTTTTAAATTGATTGCTGTTTTAATCCAAATATAAATAATCGTAATGCACCAGCGGTCGCTGCCCGTGCATGCCTAGCATTTCGCGTGCTTCGGCAGAATCCACCCCGATACGTCCTACTCCTATCTGACGTCCGCGCGCATCCATTATCTTTACAATATCATCCTTTTCAAACTCTCCTTCAATAGAAACGACTCCAACCGGAAGTATACTTACAGCCTTCTTTCCCTTCACAGCCTTAACAGCCTGTTCGTTCAGATGCAGTTCGCCTTTGGCAAATCCTTCACTATGAGCGATCCATTTCTTTACGCTCGAAACAGCTTCAGAAGAAGGCACAAAACGAGTACACACGGTTTCGTCTGGATGCTGCAGTAAATCCAGCAGAATATTGTCTTTCTTTCCGTTGGCAATAATAACAGTAATCCCTTCGTCGGCTACCTTGCGGGCAATAGTTGTTTTGGTAAGCATGCCTCCTCGGCCAAATCCCGACTTTTCTGTCTGAATGTAGTCGGACAAATCTTTCCCTTGCTCCACCTCACGTATCACCGAAGTGCCCGGCTGCGAGGGCGAGCCATTGTAGATACCGTCGATATTACTCAGAATTATCAGCGCCTGAACATCCAGCATAGAAGCAATCATGCCCGAAAGCTCATCATTATCCGTAAACATCAGTTCGGTTACAGAGATAGTATCATTTTCGTTTACAATAGGTATCACTCCACTTTCCAGCATCACACGCATACAATTCCGCTGATTCAAATAGTGGCGACGAGTAGAGAAGCTCTCTTTTGTGGTCAACACCTGTCCAACGGCAATGCCGTGCTCACGGAACAATTCATAGTAGCGATTAATTAATTTGGCTTGCCCCACAGCAGAATACAGCTGACGCTGCTGCACACTGTCGAGTTTTCGTGATACTTTAATCTCACTTCTTCCCGAAGCGACTGCACCTGAAGAGATAAGCACTACCTCTACTCCCGCTTTACGGAGCTCAGCTATCTGGTCTACCAGCGCCGACACACGAGTTACATCCAGTGTTCCGTCGCGACGGGTAAGCACATTGCTTCCCACTTTTACTGCTATCTTTGTAAACTGAAATGCCATAATAAACTTCCGTTTCTTTTCGTCCGGCAAATATAACTTTTTACTTCGTAATGCAAGCGAATAGCCTGAATAAAATATAAATTTGTTACTTATTGACACATATCAAGCCAAAATAAAGAGAAAATCAGTACCTTTGCGTGACAAAAAATTAACACATTATTTAATATGGTCAAAGCTATCTTCTTCGACATAGACGGAACATTAGTATCGTTCAATACTCATTCCATCCCAGAGTCCACCCAAAACGCATTAAAACAATTGCGGGAAAAAGGCATCAAAGTATTCATAGCCACAGGACGTCCTAAAGTTCTGATGATGGATGCGGTAGGTCATTTGCCCTTCGACGGATTCATTACTCTGAACGGAGCGCATTGTTTTACTTCCGATCATCAGGATATTTATAAAGGAAGAGTACCCGAAGAAGATATCGAACGCCTCATCGATTATCATCAACAACATCCGGAAACTCCGTTCGTCTTTGTACACGATGATGAATGGTTTATTACGAATGTCAATGAAGCTGTAAAAGACGTAGCCAAGCTAATTGAAATCAGTCTTCCTCCCATACGCCCGATAGAAGAGGCACGTAACAAGGAAATCTTACAAATCATGGGGTATTTCAAGGAAGATCAGGATCTGGAAGTATTCCGCAATGTCCTGACTCATTGCGAGCCAATGCGCTGGTATCCGCTTTTTGCCGATATCATAGCACGTGGCAACAGTAAGAGTAAGGGGATAGATCACGTGCTGGAATATTATGGTATCGACCTGAAAGATACAATGACTTTTGGAGATGGAGGAAATGATATTCCGATGCTCGGACATGCCGGTATTGGCGTAGCAATGGGCAATGCTTCTGATGAGGTAAAAGCCGCCGCAGACTATGTAACGACTTCGGTCGATGAAGACGGCATTATGAATGCACTGAAACATTTCGGAGTATTATAAAAAAACAGCGGCATGAGAACATAAAACACATGCCGCTGTTTTTTCAAAGTGGACCCTTACAACCAAAGTTTCGCCAAATAGTCGTAATGACTGCCTTCCTTTATAATCTGAGCATGGAAGCCATATTGTGAGACATAAGCAGAAAGGGTATCGAAATCCACATACAGCCAGTCGAACGAATCGCCTTTCACTTGTTTATACTGCATTTGAAAATCTATCTCACCATAATAATCGGCTGCAAGATCGAGCACATAACTGCCGTCTTCGTCTTCATACAGATATTTCAAATCACTGGAATCTAGCAAGATACATCCACCGGGAGCCAGTAACTGCTTCATTCTTGCACAGAAAGCAGGAATATTCTTCAACTTTCCAATAATTCCGGAACCGTTCATAAGCATCAGGATCGTATCAAACTGTCCGGTAAAATGTTCATCAAACAGATTAACATGAAGAGCATTCAGCCCACGTTCCTGCATGGCCTTCACCGATAGAGGAGATATATCAATGGCAAGACTCTCCTTACCCATTTCCTTAAGAGCCAGCGAATGGCAGCCGCTTCCGGCTCCTACATCCAGAATTTTACCCGTTGCCTGCTGCAAGGCAATCTGTTCCAGTTCCGGCATCGATTCGTATGTACGAAACAAACCGGCTACGGGAATTTCATCTTCATCAAACTGAGAAGAAAACACTCTCAGACGTCCCGCCTTGCTATACTTGAGATAATCGTAGATGGCAGCTCCCATCGGATCTTTTCCTTCGGATAATAAATTCAAGTCCATAATTTCAGATCATTCATTTTTTATATATATCCCTACAAAGATACAAAAAGAGTATCATATCATGCAAAGATGACTATTTATTCATTCTGTTTACATAATTTAAGAATAAAACAAAAATAATCCACAAAAACTGTATATTATTTCAATATAATCTGTATATTTGCACCCAATTAAAGAATAATTATACACAATGAAAAGTAAGAACAGCCGACTTGATTCCATTAAAATGATTATCTCAAGCAAAGAGATAGGAAGCCAGGAAGAGCTTCTCCAAGAGCTGGCAAAGGAAGGTTTCCAACTGACGCAAGCAACTCTTTCACGCGACTTGAAGCAACTGAAAGTAGCCAAAGCAGCCAGCATGAATGGAAATTATGTATATGTATTGCCCAACAATACCATGTACAAGCGTATGACTGAACCACATTCCGCTTCCGAGATGCTCCGCCAGCCCGGATTCGTATCTATTGAGTTCTCTGACAATATTGCGGTCATCAAAACACGCCCGGGATATGCCAGCAGCCTTGCTTACGATATCGACAACAATCATTTTCACGAAATCATAGGAACAATTGCAGGTGACGATACCATTATGCTTATTGTCCGCGAAGGCTGTACCCGCACCAGCGTAAAACAAGCACTGGCACATGTAATACCGAATATAAACCTTATAAAATAAAGAAACAAAAAACAAAATGGATACTAAACAAATAGATGTTATGGTAGCCGACGCCTCACATGAGGTATACGTTGACACAATACTAGATACAATTCGTGAAGCAGCCAAAGTGCGCGGAACAGGTATCGCAGAACGTACGCACGAATATGTAGCTACAAAAATGAAGGAAGGAAAAGCTATCATCGCTTTGTGCGGCAACGATTTTGCAGGATTTACTTACATTGAATCGTGGGGAAACAAACAATATGTAGCTACGTCGGGACTTATCGTACATCCCAAATATCGTGGATGCGGACTTGCCAAACGTATCAAACATGCATCATTTACTCTGGCACGTCTGCGATGGCCGAAAGCTAAAATCTTCAGTCTGACATCCGGAGCAGCTGTCATGAAAATGAATACAGAACTGGGATATGTTCCTGTTACTTTCAATGAGCTTACCGACGATGAATCATTCTGGAAAGGATGTGAAGGCTGTATCAACCACGAAATTCTTGTCGCTAAAAAGCGTAAATTCTGTATCTGTACTGCCATGCTTTACGATCCGGCTTTGCACACAGACGACAAAGTAACCAACTTTTAAACATACACATTAAATAAAGAATATTAATACAGAAAAAGAGGCTTCATTTTTCAGCCATCGTTTTTCATAAAATAAATGCCTTATGGAAGAAAAGAAAAAAGTAGTAGTTGCCTTCAGTGGCGGATTGGATACTTCGTTTACAGTCATGTATCTGGCTAAAGAAAAAGGTTATGAAGTATATGCTGCATGTGCCAACACAGGTGGTTTCAGCCCTGAACAACTAAAACAGAACGAAGAAAACGCTTACAAACTGGGAGCTGTTAAATATGTTACACTCGACGTTACTCAGGAATACTATGCTAAGAGCTTGAAGTATATGATATTCGGCAACGTATTGCGTAACGGTACTTATCCTATTTCTGTAAGTTCTGAACGTATCTTCCAGGCACTTGCCATTGCTCGTTACGCCAACGAAATCGGCGCACATGCAATAGCTCACGGTTCTACAGGTGCAGGAAACGACCAGGTTCGTTTCGATATGACTTTCCTGGTTATGGCTCCGGGAGTAGAAATCATTACACTTACCCGCGATATGGCACTGAGCCGTGATTACGAAATCAACTACCTGAAAGAACATGGCTTTGAAGCAGACTTTACCAAACTGAAATATTCATATAATGTAGGTATATGGGGAACATCAATCTGTGGAGGCGAAATTCTGGACTCTGCTCAGGGATTACCCGAAAGTGCTTATCTGAAACAAGTAACCAAGACTGGAAGCGAACAGCTGAAACTGGAATTCAAAAAAGGAGAACTGTATGCCGTAAACGGTGAAGTGTTCGACGACAAGATTAAAGCTATTCAGAAAGTAGAAGAAATCGGAGCAGCTTACGGTATCGGACGTGACATGCACGTAGGTGATACAATCATCGGTATCAAGGGACGTGTAGGCTTCGAAGCAGCTGCCCCTATGCTGATTATCGGTGCACACAAATTCCTCGAAAAATATACATTAAGCAAATGGCAGCAGTACTGGAAGGATCAGGTAGCCAACTGGTATGGTATGTTCCTTCACGAAAGCCAGTATCTGGAACCTGTAATGCGTGACATCGAAGCCATGCTTCAGGAATCACAGCGAAATGTAAACGGAACCGCAATTCTTGAACTTCGTCCGTACTGCTTCTCTACTGTAGGAGTTGACTCAAAAGACGACCTGGTAAAGAACAAGTTCGGTGAATACGGTGAAATGCAGAAAGGATGGACAGCAGAAGATGCCAAAGGCTTCATCAAAGTGCTTTCTACTCCACTTCGCGCTTATTATGCTAACCACAAAGACGAGGAGAATATCTGATTATGTCTGGCAACCAGAAACTCAGACGTCCACGTACCGGAAGAATGATAAGCGGAGTATGTGCAGGACTGGCAAACTTCTTTGGTCTTGACGTATCTATTATCCGCATCGTATACGTGATACTGACTTTTTTTACCGCATTTGCAGGTATACCTATTTATCTATTAATGTGGATTATCATTCCACAAGAACCAAACCATTATTTTCATGATTAAAGCAGGAATTATAGGAGGGGCTGGATATACGGCAGGCGAACTGATTCGCCTGCTTATCAACCACCCCGATGTAGAAATAAAGTTCATAAACAGCTCCAGCAATGCGGGCAACAAAATTACTGACGTACACGAAGGATTGTACGGTGAAACCGATCTGGTATTTACAGACGAATTACCTCTTGATACAGTAGATGTAATATTCTTCTGTACAGCACACGGTGATACCAAAAAGTTCATAGAAAGCCACGACATCCCTGAAGATGTGAAAATCATTGACCTTTCGATGGACTACCGCATTAAGGATGAAAGCCATGATTTCGTTTACGGACTTCCGGAACTGAATCGCCGTACCATCTGCCAGAGTAAACACGTAGCCAACCCGGGATGCTTTGCTACATGTATTCAGCTTGGTCTGCTTCCGCTGGCCAAACACCTGATGCTGAACGATGATGTTATGGTAAATGCTATAACCGGCAGCACAGGAGCTGGAGTAAAACCCGGAGCAACTACACACTTCAGCTGGCGTAACAATAACATGAGTATCTACAAACCGTTTACTCATCAGCACGTGCCCGAAATCAAGCAATCTATCAAACAACTGCAAAACAGTTTCAATTCGGAGATAGATTTTATACCTTACCGAGGAGATTTTGCCAGAGGTATTTTTGCAACAATCGTTGTCAAAACCAAAGTAGAGCTGGACGAAATCGTAAAAATGTATAAGGACTACTATGCAGAAGATTCGTTCACACACATCGTAGAAAAGAATATCGACCTGAAGCAAGTAGTCAACACCAACAAATGCCTTATCCACCTGGAAAAACACGGTGACAAACTGCTCATCGTTTCCTGCATTGACAATCTGTTGAAAGGAGCAAGTGGACAGGCTGTACATAACATGAACTTGATGTTCAACTTAGAAGAAACTGTCGGCTTAATGTTGAAGCCCAGCGCATTCTAAGTCAGATTTAAATATTATATCAAGATATGAAACTATTCGATGTATATCCTTTGTTCGATGTAAATATCGTACAAGGAAAAGGTTGTCACGTATGGGATGACAAAGGTCAGGAATACCTCGACCTTTACGGAGGACATGCCGTTATTCTATCGGACATGCACACCCTCATTATGTGGAAACAATCAGCAAACAGGTAGCCAAACTGGGATTCTACTCAAACTCAGTCATCAATAAGTTGCAACAGGAAGTAGCCGATCGTCTCGGAGTCATGTGCGGATACGACGATTACCAACTTTTCCTGATCAACTCCGGAGCTGAAGCAAATGAGAATGCCTTAAAACTCGCTTCGTTTTATAACGGACGCACTCGTGTTATATCATTTGCAAAGGCTTTCCATGGACGTACTTCACTGGCAGTAGAAGTAACAAACAATCCTAAAATCATCGCTCCTATAAACGATAACGGACATGTGACTTATCTGCCGCTGAATGACACAGAAGCCATGAAAGCAGAACTCGCTAAAGGCGATGTGTGTGCAGTCATTATAGAAGGTATTCAGGGAGTAGGCGGTATCCAGTTGCCTACAAGCGAATTCATGCAGGCATTACGTCAGGCATGCGATGAGCACAATGCAGTACTGATACTCGACGAAATCCAGTCTGGATACGGACGAAGCGGTAAATTCTTTGCCCATCAGTACACAGGTATACGTCCTGATATCATCACAGTTGCCAAAGGTATCGGAAACGGCTTCCCGATGGGAGGTGTACTCATCAGTCCTAAATTCACTCCAGTATACGGACAGTTGGGTACTACATTCGGAGGAAATCATCTTGCCTGTGCAGCCGCTATAGCCGTACTCGATGTAATGAAGGAAGAAAATCTGGTAGAAAATGCCGCTCTGGTAGGAACACACCTGATTGAAGAATTGAAGAAATTCCCTCAAATCAAAGAAGTACGCGGACGCGGTCTGATGATTGGAATGGAATTCAGCGAACCGATAAAAGAAATCCGCCAACAACTCTTGTTCGAGCAGAAAGTCTTTACCGGTGTAAGCGGAACCAATGTTATACGTCTGCTTCCTCCTCTCTGTCTGAGCATGGCAGAAGCTGATGAATTCCTGAGCCGCTTGCATGCAGTTCTAAAATAGCAATCCACAAGCTAAAACATACAAAGAAAATAGCCGGAACTCTCAATGAGAATTCCGGCTATTTCTTTTATTAGAATATTTTATTTTCAAGCTCTGATTAAGAACATCTCAGTACCTGGCCGATACGTAAAGTAGTAGTACGTTTAATACCATTTATCTGGCACAGGCGATCGATAGAAACATGATACAAGCGTGAGATACGTCCTAATGTATCACCCTGGCGGATCTTATGATAACGGATTGCTGATTTCTCTGCTTCTTCAGCACCCGATTTGCCGCTCTTTACAGCAGCTAAAGCACGTGTACGCTGATATTCGTAACGGTTCGCTCCGCGAATGAACAAATAACTGTCGGCTACAATATCCTGTTTCGGGAAATCGAACATAAATTCCGGATTGATAACCTCACCCAGGAAACGAGTTTCGAAATGCAAGTGTGAACCAGTAGAACGTCCGGTATTACCACCCAATCCGATAGGATCACCAGCCTTTACATATTCATCTTCTTTTACAATCTGCTTTGAAAGGTGTCCGTAAATAGTTTCCAGACCATTATCATGACGTATTACTACATACTTACCATAGCCACGGCGCTCATATTTTACCATACGTACTTTTCCGTCGAAAGCCGCACGAATAGTATCACCGATATATACCTTAATATCAAGTCCGTTGTGCATACGACGCCAGCGCGGACCGCATTTTGAAGTAATTTTGGTATGAGTGGTAGGCATGCAGAAACCCGTCAGGTCGATACGGAAGCTATCAGGAATCTGTACGGTATTGCCATAAGCGTGAACACGCTGGTTATTCCAATTGGGATAAAGACTGTAAGCAGGATAAACTGCTTGTTCTGCTTTAATCTGGCGAATCAATGCCAAAGAATCTACTGCTTTAAGTTTTCTGTCGATAGGAGCCTGGCGAGCCAACAAATCTTGTCCTGATACATTTACACTGACAAACGCCAAGGCTGCTATTGCAACTGTTCTAATACATTTTAAAATCATTATCGCTATACTATTTTTCAGCCTATACCTGCAAGTGGATTTCCGAACTCTCTATCTGCTTCTTGCGTTGGTATAACTGCCGGTTCTAAACAATTCTAATTAAAAAAGTCTTTTTCAGACACTAAGATTCCAAAAAATCGTTTCAAATATAGCATTTTTCCGGCAAAAAACAGAGCCCAGTTAACGATTTTTTATGTATTTTCATACCAAAATCATTAACCTTACCCGATAATATGTTTTATAACATACAGCTATTACAAACAGTTTACATCAGTCTGTAAATCAAACAACCAGGAAGATGTGATGCCCCAACAAACATTAAAGACGTACGAAACGCCCATTCTGCCAGACATACTTCAGCGGTTCAGCAACAAGATAAGGTTTTATCTCCTTCAAGGTTTCTTTATCCAGATAATCGGGGGTAGTATAAACGAACGAAAGTGAAGTATCTTTTTCCGACAATACAGCTTTCAACAAAAACATATCAGCACGTGTACGCAGGTTTTTCAACGAATCAGTTTGTGCTTCCGTCACAGGGGTTTTATAGAAAGCATCCTCAGCAGGCAGGGTAAGAAAATTCTCTGCCGGAAGAGATTTCCATGAGGTATCATAAAACGAAACACGACTGTCACTCACCGGTCCCTGATAAGTCTGTACGACACAAATCACTTTTACAGAATCGTTAAGAGGAAGCAACTTCATCTCTGCCGTACTGACTGCGCTTACTTTCAGCAACAGATAATCATCTGTCAGCTTCAACATTTCCGACGTGTTTCCAAAACGGTTTTTCACCTGAGCCTTCATATTGCTGGCAAGGAAATCGCCGAAATCGGCTCTGTTGACCTCTGTCAGCAACGGCGAAAGAGAATCGGGCAAAGCAACAAACAACGATTTCATATCCTGTGCCTGCATATTCAGACAGCACAACAGTATTCCGGCTATAATCAATATTTTTCTCATGAAATATTCTGTTTTTATTATATCATTCAGCGATGCTAAAAAAGCACTCATTGCCTGCAAAAGTAGCACTTAAATAGAATATATTGAAAAAAACAGCCCGCTTTTTAATGCAGTATAAAAACATATCTATAAACAAAAGCCACCCTGTACAAGGTGGCTCCTAAATTATCAACATCTACAACAGCATAAGCTGTTCTGTAAACTAATTAGAATACAATCTTACGTTCAATCTCCTCAAAACGGGGGAAAAGCAAATTATTCTCCAAGTGAATATGTTCAAACAGGGCATCGACGAAAGCTTCCAGTTCCTGCATCAGCAACCGGTAGCTGGCACATCCATCCTGAGGAACCGAGAAATGACGGGTCAGTTCAATAATATGCAAGTAACGGTTTCCTTCCCCTTCATGCTCCATTTTCATTACCCGAATCGGATTGGCAATGGTCCCGCAATGCATCGGTTCCATGCGTTGCCCTTGCTGCTGTGCTGCATACAATTCATACAAATAAGGGAACAATACGTTTTCCTCTTTTTTGCAAGTGCATCTCCAAATCCTGGAGCGATTCACTGACCAATGTTTTCAGTTCACGCAGCTCGGGATGAGCTTCTCCATGTACCCGTTCTACCTTCTCACGCAATTCCATCAGTTCCGGTCCCCGCGAACGAATACCGCGATGATGTATTTTCAAAATATAATCCATCAGCAAATCGAGCGGCCACGATGCAAAGGGAATAGCTCCCTTTCCGTCCGAGTCCTGATGCTGCAATGCCTGTATAACTTCTTCCACATCCAGCTTCAAAGCTGCACAAGCTTCATGCAGCTGAGTTTCTCCATGACAACAAAAATCAATCCCATATTTTTTGAATACTTTAGCCGCAGCAAAAATTTTCGGCTACAATCTTGCCAACACTTGTATCTTTCCAGTCTGCTGTTTTCATATTTCCACTAGTTCTATTTGATTACGACTGCAAAGATATCCCGGTATCCGGACAAAATCTGTCACATAGGTGACAATGACCCATAATGAAAGTTAAATATCATTTTAGAAGAGCGATATATTTCGCACCAGATAAGTATCTATATAACAAGCAACTAGAAATGGCTTTTATTTTCGTACAAATTTTAAAAAAACATCAGCATATTTACTCTAAAACATGCTGATGTTTTCTTTCATTTATCAGCAAAAAAAATTTATCCCTTCCGCTTCAGGAAATCAGTAGGACTTTCACCAAAATAATCTTTATAACATTTCGTAAAATAAGACGGTGAACTGAATCCCACTTCATAAGTAATCTCTGCAATGGTCTTTTCGGTAGATGCAAGCAGTGAAGCAGCTTTTTTCAAACGTGCTATACGCAACAGTTCATTGGGAGAATATCCAGTAAGAGCTTTCGATTTCCGGTATAGCTGCACGCGGCTCATGCCAATCTTGTCACCTAAGTCTTCCACGCTCAGTTCGGAATTGCCCAACTGTTCATCTATAAGCGCTCGAAGTTTCTCGACAAATCCTTTATCCAAATCCGCTATCGGCTCCTTGCGCAAGGAAGTCTTATCGGCAAAGAAACTTTGCAACCGGAGACGGTTGTCTATCAAGTTACGCAAACGTACCTGCAACAAACGTGCACTGAACGGCTTCAGAATATACGAGTCGGCTCCACATTCATACCCCTTCACTTTCTGTTCATCCATGGTATAGGCAGTAAGCATCATCACCGGAATATGTGACGTCTGTACTTCCGATTTCAACCGGCGGCAGCATTCCATACCGTCCATCACCGGCATCATCACATCACAAATCACGGCATCGGGCACATATTTCATTGCCTGCTGCAAACCTTTCTGTCCGTTGGAGGCTTCTATTACTGTATACTTATCATGCAGAAGTGACTTTACATAGTCGCGTACGTCCTGATTATCGTCAATAATCAATACAGTTTCTTTGTCATCCCGTTCAACTACTTCGGGAGCAGTCTGGATTGTTTCCTGATCGGCAGAAAGTACTGCCCCTTCTTTCAAGTTCGTAAGTACAATATTTTTCTCTACATTTTCTTCCGGCACTCCGTTCTGCTGGACAGGCATTTCGAGGGTAAACACCGTTCCCCTGCCCTCACCGCTGTCTACAGCGATTGTACCTCCATGCATCTCTACAAACGCCTTTACCAATGCCAGTCCGATACCCGAACCTGCATGATGTACATCTATCTGATAAAAACTTTCGAAAATATGCTTGACATGTTCTGCCGGCATTCCGATACCAGTATCTGAAACTTGATAGCGCAACCAGCGTTCACCTTCTTTGGTAAACTGAGAAAGCTTTATTTCGATAGTACCATTTTCAGGAGTGAACTTAAACGCATTCGAAAGCAAATTATAAGTTATGCGTTCCATCTTTTCGGCATCGGCAATCATTACGTAACCTTCTTCCGAAGGTTCTACCGATACAGTAAAATGAATGTGCTTGCGATAAGAAAGTGTACGGAAAGCGTCAGTCCAGTCTTTGATATTTTCCGAGATATCGAAACGTGACAGCGTCATACTCAATTTACCATTTTCGAACTTACGGAAATCAAGAATCTGATTAATCAACCGGAGCAACACCGTCACATTTTTCTGTATGATATTCAACAGGAAACGTTCATTTTCTCCTAACTTATTACTTTCTGCCAGCTGATTGACCGGAGCTGCAATCAAAGTCAGCGGTGTACGGAAATCATGAGAAACATTTGTAAAGAAAGCCAGCTTGGCATGCGTAGCCTCTTCCAGCTGTTTGGAAAGACTTATCAACTGGTCACGCTGTTCCTCCAAGCGTTTCTTCTGGTCAGACAATTCCGCATTCAGTCTGTTCTTTGTCCAGAAAGCACGTACAACGAAGAAAAGCAACATTGCAACCAGAACCAAAATTACAATACAGGCATACAATAACATCCTTTGCGAAGAGTAACGCATCAGATACGTATCAAGCTGCTTATCGAGAACTTCTATTTTATTATCGAGCTGACCGATATGTGCAGTCTGCATTTGCATAATGCGTGCATTCGCCTTATTGACAAGTGCTGTCGACAGCACTGTTTCACGCGTGTAATCCTGGCCTTGCAAAATATTCATGGCAACTTCCATCACCTTATCACCTCCGGTAGGATAAATAAAAGTCGCATCCAACTGCCTGTTTGCTACCTGTTCTACACCATAACCTTCACCGGCCAACGCATCGATCCCTACAAACAGCATATCATGCTCACGATGTTGTTTGACGGCCGCATCGTATGCTCCGGCTGCCATTCGGTCATTATGAGCAAAAACCATGTCAATATCCGGGAATTTTGAAAGAATGTCACCAAAAGCTTTCTCGGCCGGTACTCTGAGCCATGCGGCATCAGCCGAAGCAATGAGTTTTATGTCAGGAGTTTCCCGTAATGCATCCATCAGACCTCGATGGCGTTCGAGCGCAGAAGTAGAAGCTTTCAGACCAGCAACTTCTACCAGATTTCCTTTCCCCTGCAAGCGTTCAGCAATATAGCTCCCTACCTGACGCCCGATTTCATAATTGTCGGCTCCTACATATGCGGTATATTTGTCTGAACGTATTTTTCTGTCGACCAAAACAACAGGAATACCTTTGTTATAAGCTTTCTCTATAACCGGTGTAATGGCATCAGCTTCATTGGGAGAAACAATCAACAGATCAACTCCTTCACCAATAAGACTTTCTATATCGGCTATTTGCTGAGCATTATTATCTTTCGCTGTACGGATATCAATCTTAACACCCGGATAGAACAAAGCTTCACGACGAATCTCTTTGTTCATCTGTTCACGCCATTCATCGTCACTACACTGAGATACACCAACGACATAGCGTACCTCACGGGGAGCACACCCTGCCATCAGCAAACAGAACAACGCAACAAGAACAAACAAAACATGTTTCATAGCATTCAAAGGTATTATGATAAGATTCCTTCACATGTACAGTTCAACCATCAAACAGTACTGCACATGTGAAGGACAGGTAAAGATACAAAAAATTATTTTATGACGCGATCTTTCAACGATTGCGGCAATACAGGCATTGCTCCGTTCTGAGTACAAACATAAGCAGATGTTTCTACAGCCAGCTTATGAGCTTCGCCGATAGACAAGCCACTCAATATAGAAGAAACGAATGCTGCCGTAAACGAATCGCCTGCTCCAACTGTATCGGCCACTTCAACTCTAGGTGTTTCAACAAAAGAAACATTACCCGGAGTGAAGACATAACTTCCGTTTACTCCACAAGTAAGAATAAGCATCTTCAAGTTATACTTGGCAAGTAAGATCCAGCATTTATCCTGAAGGTCAATACCCGGATAACCGAACATACGGCTTACAGTAACCAGTTCTTCATCGTTTATCTTCAAGATATTACATTTGCTAAATGAATTACAAAGAATCTCTTTGGTATAAAATCCCTGACGAAGATTAATATCAAAGATCTTCAGTGTATCTTCGGCAGGCATAGCATCAATAAAGCGATTGATCGTATCACGTGATACAACGCTACGCTGAGCCAATGAACCAAAGCAAACAGCCTTAGTATGTTTTGCCAGATCTTCCAAGGCCGGTGTATAAGGAATGTTATCCCAGGCTACCCCTTCCTTTATATCATAACAAGGAACTCCTTCTGCATCCAGCTCTACCTGTACTGTACCGGTAGGATAAGGCACTATCTCTACCATAGCATTCAATTTCTTTTCACGGAAATTATCTAAAATCTCCATGCCGAGTTTGTCATCGCCTACTGCACTTACAACACGGCTGTTCAATCCGAACTGTGATACATGATAAGCAAAGTTTGCAGGAGCACCACCTATTTTCTTTCCTTCTGGAAGCACATCCCACAGTGCTTCTCCCATTCCTACTACAATTGTATTTTCCATATTCTAGTTTCTGTTATCAAAGTTAGACATTACTTTTTAATTTTCAAGGTGTAGAACAGCAAATAAATAACACCGACCGTCATTACGGCTACAGCTCCATCCTGTCCCATAGCATCACTGGCAAATCCCATAAACAGCGGGAATACTGTCCCTCCGAACAATCCCATGATCATCAATCCGGAAATTTCATTTTTCTTTTCGGGTACAGCAAGCAACGCCTGTGAGAAGATAATAGAGAAAATATTAGAGTTACCAAATCCGATCAGTGCAATGGCTGTGTAAATAACAGCTTCGGCATCCGATACAAATAATCCCGCCATCGCAAGCAGCATACAGATTACACTAACAACGAAGAACGAGCGTGCAGAAACCTTCTGCAAGATGATAGCTCCTGAGAAACATCCCAGCGTACGGAATATAAAATACAGACTGGTAGCAAAACCTGCCTCATCGAGTGTCATGCCCAGACGTTCCATCAAAATTTTAGGAGCAGTAGTATTGGTTCCTACATCGATACCTACATGGCACATGATACCCAGGAAGCAAAGCAAAATAAACGGACTTCCCAAAAGTTTCAGACAACTTACAAAACCTGAAGCCTTATCCGGTTTTTCTTCTTCAATAGGAGTTGCTCCCAACCAAAGAACAGCTATTACAGCTATTACCATGTATACAGGGAACAGCACACGCCATCCTAATCCGAATGTCGGCATTGCCTGAGTAGCTCCCCACATCGCAATATAAGGAGCAAGGAAAGAAGCAATTGCTTTGACAAACTGCCCGAATGTAAGTGAGCTGGCAAGTTTATCGCCCGAAATAATATTGCTCAACAGCGGATTGAGCGAAGTCTGCATCAAGGCATTTCCTATACCCAACAGTGAGAAAGAACAGAGCATAACACCGTAGTTATCTCCAAAAAACAGGTATCAGAAGCGACACAAAAGTCACCACCAGACTAAGCATTACCGTTTTCTTTCGTCCGATTTTATTCATCAGAATACCCGTAGGTACAGAAAATATCAGAAACCAGAAAAATACCAGTGAAGGAAAGATATTAGCCTCCGAATCTGTCAGATTCAAATCAGCCTTTACATAGTTTGATGCAATTCCCACCAAATCAACAAAGCCCATGGCAAAGAAGCAGAGCATAATGGGAACTAATTTCGCGTACTTCAGTTGATGACTAGTCATAGCTACTTATTTTAATCTATAAATTTTTAATGATTTTACTATAAAACTCTTCTTATCCGACTCAAAGGTCATCTTATTATATGTATCAGATGGAAAAACCAGATTCGTCATGGCATACCTTCCGTTTTCACCAAAAGCCTCAACACTACAGCGGTCAACAAACAGACGTAAATGAATTTTTCCGCATTATCAACAGGTGCTACTGTTAGAGCCGGAAAATCGCGACTAAAATCTACAGCTCCACTCTGACTACGGTCCATAGCAAACTGCTTACGCAACACATCATAATACATAGAAACCTTTTCTCCCTTTGCATTCATCAAGCAGAAAGCCATTTTCGAAGCCCCGGCATTCTCAATCGTCATCTCAATTTCATAAGCACCGTCATTATCTCTCAGCAAGCTTTCAATTTCGTATTTTCCGGCAACCTTGAAAGAAGACTTATCCACCTTTTCGACTCTTGCTTTCTCTATTTCAGGTGAAGGTTTACTTTTCAGATACAGTTCATTTCCTACTCTATAAAGTGTCAGGTCACGCGCAATTGTATTCGCACTACGATATTGTGTAGTAGGAACATTATTTGCATACTGCCAGTTACTCATCCAACCCAATGCTATACAACGGCCAGCAGGAGCATTACTCCACGTAACAGTTGCATAATTATCTTTTCCCCAATCAAGCCATTTGGTCTGAGTTGGTGATTCATTCACAAATTTCTTACCATCGAACGAACCAACAAAATACTGAGCAGCACTGCCTCCAAAAGGTCCTCCAGGATTCAGATTACAAATCAATACCCATTTTTTCTCTTTTGTTCCTTCAATCGGAAGTTCTACCAGATCTGGACATTCCCATACACCACCATGCGCGCCTTGCATTGCCCCAAAACTACTTTCCTTCTTCCATACTTTCAAATTGCCAGATGAATATATCTGCATTTCCTGTCCTACAGCCAACATCATCACCCAATGTTTTCCCGGAGCATACCAGAAAACCTTCGGATCACGGAAATCACGCTCAGTCGAAGTCAGTATCGGATTATGTTCATATTTAATAAAAGTCTTACCGTTATCTAAACTATACGCCATACTTTGTGACTGGATATCTCCCCACGGAGTAGATTTTGCAGATGTATAAAAAGCGACAACAGCTCCTTTTCCAAAACCAGCAGTATTATCTTTATCGACAACACAAGAACCACTGAAAATAGCTCCCCATGCGTCAGGAACAATAGCTGTGCCTTCATACGTCCAATGAGTCAAATCTGTACTTGTAGAATGTCCCCAAGTCATATTTGCCCACATCGAACCATAAGGGTTATATTGGAAATACAAATGATACACTCCATCTTTATAAAACATTCCATTCGGATCGTTCATCCATCCATACATTGGAGTATGATGATAAACAGGACGGTAAGTTTCACGATTTGAAGAATCGAACGTATCGGAAAGCTTTATCTCCTTCCAGCACAATGAAGATGCCGGCATACCCGTAACATCAACAGAAACAGATTTTCCCTGATATGCAGACAAATCTAATGGTACATAATAGTCAACTTTTTCACGAGCCAGACGAATATTTATGTTTTGTTCCAACTGGAATTCATTATTAACAATAATGTTAACCTTACCCTCAGGTGCATTCTCTTGAACGGGAAGAAGTAAAAACTTCTTCACCGAATCCAAAAGAATGATATTCTGTTCATTAGCCAAATGCTTGACAACCATGCTGTTCTCTGCACCTTGAACAGTCAGTGAGAGTCCTAGTGCAATAGCTAACAAACTTTTTTTTGACGAAAAATTCAAACTCATAATAATTAGATTAATAATAACTTACTTCAATATTGCTAACTTCAATGGTTCCCTCATAACTATTTATAGACCAGCAGTTCTTCTGTGTACCATAAATACGATTCGTATAGGCTACATTGTCATTGATATAAACAACACAAACAGAATTGTCTGTATAAACAGTTACATGATATTCATTATCGGCAGGAGTATTGAACAGGTATCCGTCAATTCCAGCAACAAATCCCATACCTTCTTCTCCTTGTTCTTCAAAGTTCAGTTTTTTCTTGTTACCGTTATCTTCTGGATTTACAACAATAGAGTAATACTTCTTCGAATCAGTACCACGGGCAAAAGAGAAACCAAACTTATCTGTTTTATCAGTAGCTTTTACAGTAAAGGAAATCTTATTAGCAACGTTCAAACGATTGAATAAAACGAAAGAATTTCCAGTCAATACATACTTACCTGCGTTTTCACTTACTCCGTTTTCACTTTTAGCCATAACCTTCAACGATGAAACAGTAGTAAATTTATTATCAATACCTTGTATGCTACCCAATGATAAGCTACCGTCTTCATGCTGGATGATACGGTGAGCAACCAAGTTACCAGCCCATTGAGGTTCATTCGGCTCAGCTCCGACAGCTGTATTGTTATTACCTTCACGAGTTGGACACCAGCCCCAAATATAACGATTAATACCATCTGAAGCAGTTTTTCCTGCATAGAAAGCACGAGAGTCCAAAAGACCTTCATGATCATCAGGCCATTTACCAGCGTCATTAACCGTACATGCCTTCAGTTCATCCAGCGTACGTCCTTTAAAATATTGGACTTTACGGATTGCTACATGCTTTTCTGAGTAAACCAAATACCACCAGTCACCCATCTTAAAGACATCTGGACATTCATAGAAGCGATCCCACATCATTGACATAAATACACCTTTGTGTTCCCAAGACTTCAAATCAGAAGAAACAAATTCTGCCAAAACGCCTTTTGTTCCCTGCATAGTAGAAACAATCATATGATAAATACCATCATCACCTTTGAAGACAAACGGATCGCGGAAATCCTTTACACTGTATCCATAGTCATTTCCCTGCAAATAAAATATCTTGCTTTTCGTCCATGTCTTAAAGTCAGAAGAAGTTGCCATCATCACAACTTCTTGGTTGGCAGTATGTCCTGTATAAAAAGTATAATATAACTTTTCAGAATCATTGTATATCGTACTACCCGTACCTATTGCAGCATCAGCTTCCGACGCATTACCAGTAGAAATCACTTCCCCCAAAGACTGGTATGAGTCTACATTTTTTGTACTTACTCCCCAAATAGGATGATATGTTGCCTCCTGATTAGGACGAAATTCCTGCAAATACAAAATCTTAAAATTCTGTTCTATCGGATCATAAAACGGCATCGGATCGCCTACATAACCAACATACGGTTTATAATAAGTAGTAAACTGTTCATCTGTTGAAGCAAAATATGTTGCAGTGCCATCCCAGTCTTTCTGTGTCAATATAGGATCATCATTATCATTGCAACTACCTAATGACATGAATGCAGCTAAAGCTAAAGAATATATCATTGTTTTCATAAATTACATTATTTTTTTAATGTTGTCCGATAAACATTTTACATATTCCAAATATCTGAATTTCTAAAATTCTTTTATCGGACAATCATTATTTAATTTTTATTTTGATTCACTTGTTAAATAATTAATTGCATTCTGAGTAATATTTGCAACATTACCATGATATGAATCTGCTGAAGTATCTACTCCATAAGAATACCAATCATAACATCCAGAACCGATACAAAGTACTCCACCAGTCGTTTCACTTGAAAGGTATTCCCAAACAACTACGGCACCATCACCGCCATATCCTAGACTTACACCACCATGACTTGTTTCCCAGCTATTCAGATCTTCATATCCTCCCCAATCGGAACCGATGTGCCACTGAGCAGTACTATTAGTTATCCGGTAGCCTGCATCACACATATAAATTCCCTTTTTACCATCAATCGTTGATATATCCACACCTTCATAAAGAGGATGAGTTTCATGATTGGTTACAAAGAAGCTCCAAGGACCTGTAGTTATTTCACCTGTCTCTTCCGACTGTCCCCAACAGTTATTAGGAGCATTTCCATCCTTGGTAACACCCAGCTTAGCTGCATAGAACGATGCATAACGAGTCAATAACAAGCTACCTCCATTTTCATAAAATTCTTTTACCTTCGAAACTGCTTGTACAGCACTCGGGGCAGCAGCTTCAAATTTATCCATTGAATCGATACCTCCATCGATATGTAGATGCCACCACATAACCTTGCAATCATTTAAATCAACTCTTCCGGTTCGAACATCTTCAAATGAGAGGTACTGAGCATTAGGAATATTCTTCAACATCCAGTTAGCAGCTTCTTTTTCTTCTGCATTTAGTTCATCTATAGAAGAAGCCAAACCTACATATACAGCACTAGGAGAATCAGACTGTACAACAGTTACAACATAAACAGCAACTGCACTCTGATAAGTAACTGTAAACTCTACTGGACTTGTAAAATCAACAGCTTGTCCTGAAGCTGGAGAAACCATTGCTCCTTGGGTTGTTTCAACCGTAGGTATAAGACTAGTAATATCGATACTCGTCGGTACACGTACCAAAATAGAATGATTTTCTTCATCAATAATACCAGTATACTCATTATTCAATTTAAATGATGTAATTCTAGCTTCATCATGCTTTACCGTAACAGTATAATCTAAATAAGCATCACCATTTGTTACTTTTATCGTTTGAGGAAAAGAGAAATTGGCAATATCTCCAACCTTCATTGAAGCTTCAGCACCATCGGAAACTTCAATTGCCGTTACCTTCATGGCATCTGTATTATAATCGACAGGTACTCCTACTACGACAGTTTTAGTCGAATTATCAATGACTCCCTGATATTCATCGAGTTGCAATGTATTCAGCCAAGTTCGCCCGTTCAACTGAAGATCTGACGTATTATCATCATCGCATCCTGCAACAAAAGCCAAAGAGAGAAGGATGAAAAAAACTTTATTAATATATTTTATTGCATTCATAATATTCATTTATTAAGATTTACAATTAAATTACCAGCCGCCACAATTCTGTGTATAATTACCATTACTAGCACTTATCTGCGCAAAAGGTATAGGCAAGTATTCATTTTTATTTTTAGTAAACGAAGCATTTGAATAAATAGCACAATTATCAGCTTCTTCTGCATAATATTTATTCAAGACCTGATCGGCTTCCCCCCAACGTACTAAATCGAAGAAACGATCACTTTCCATAGCCAATTCTACACGACGTTCAAATTTCAACATCTTCAAAGCCTCATCCTTGGTATAAGTTCCCGTATAAGGCTTCACATAGAAAGTAACACCATAAGCAGCAGGATAATCTGCAATCATAGTAGTACTTTGACCAGCACGATTGCGAACTTCATTAATCAGACTAATTGCTTCATTAAGACGACCATCATTTAATTGAATCAAGGCCTCTGCACGCATTAATAAAACATCCGAATAACGCAAAACAATATGATTCATAGGACTACCCCACCAGCCACCTTTTATCAAATAATCTCCATCTGGATCTACATTGTGCTTCAATGTTACATAATAACCATAAAGACCATTACTACGACTCCAAGTAGAAGATTTATCCATCATATAATTCTTATTAAATTCATATGGGAATCCAGGCATACCTACAGTCAAAAACAGACGAGGGTCTACATTATCAGTTGTAATATCATAATCACTATTATTAAAGGTATCAAATAACGGATGACCATCCATATCAGTTCTAAAGGCATTTACCAAATTCTGACTTGGTTTATAAAAGTCACAACCACCATCTGTCACCCCTGGAATATTAGGAACAATCAATCCAAACGACCAGTTACAATTACCATTATTTGTTCCGTCATTCATAGAATATTGCATAGCCCACAATGACTCACATCCATTCTCATACTGAGGTTCCGGACGGAAATTATTATGGAAATCAGCTTCTAAATCGTATCCGCCAGCAGACATAATAGACTTCTCAGTATACTGAACTACTTTTGCCAAGTCTTCAGTGCTAATACTTGTTACCTCATTATTTTCAGGATTATCCTGACGATAGGCCTTATACAAATAAGTCTTTGCCAAATAAGCTGCAGCTGCGGCTCTAGTAGGACGCCCTTTATCGGCTTGTGTATCCGGCAGATTATCATAAGCGAACTGAAAATCATTTGCTATCTGCTGCCAGCTTTCATCATTTGTATAAGTTGTGTTAGAAAGATTATTATATTCTTCGGGAGTAAGATTTTCATCGTTTGCCAAAACAATGTGCTTGTACAACTGCTTCAGCAAGAAGTGTCCATGTCCACGTAAGAATTTCATCTCAGCAATTCGCTGCTGCTTTAGTGGATAAGTATTCTCATCAAGCTGATTCAGTAACTGTAAAGCCGTATTAGCACGAGAAATACAATTATACAAACGCTGCCACATATCACTGATATTCCATGCAGTAGTCATGACACCTTGCGAAATTTCCAATGCATGAAAAACATCACCATCTTCTGTTCCGTTTCCACCTTTATAGGCATCATCCGAACGCACATCATAATTCCACATAGAGAATGATGAGTTAATATCTTCCGCAGATATCCACACAGCATAAGCAGAAATAACCAAATTGTCTACATAAGCGGGATTCTGTAACTGCTCGTTATCGATAGTTCCTTGTGGCACTTGGTCTTCCAGAAAGCTAGAACATCCAGAGCAAGCCAACGCAAAACCTAAAACTGTCGCATATAATAAATTTCTCATAATTTTCGTTTTAATAGTTTTCCAAATTAAAAGCTGACATTAATACCAAAAGTTAAGTTCAAAGGAATCGGATAACCATAATTTGGATTTTCCGGATCAACTCCTGTAAATTCTTTACTCTTAATAGTAAGCAAATTCTGTGCACTCAAATAAAGGCGTAAACGTTCCATTTTCATCTTCTTCGCAAAATTCTGAGGAACATTGTAACCTATCTGAAGATTACGTAATTTCAAGAATGAACCATTTTCCACAAAATAGGTAGATACACGTTTTTCATTATTGACATCATCACGTGACAATGCTGGAATATCCGAATCAGGATTAGTCGGCGTCCATGCATCAAGCACTCGTTTTCCTTTATTTAAGAAACCAATATTCAGCCCACTCCATAAGTCTGTTTCCTTTTTTAAATCACTAATTACATCAACTCCCTGCACGCCTTGCCAAAACATTGTCAAGTCGAAATTTTTATACTCTAAATAGATATTCAATCCATAACTGAATGCTGGTGTCGGATCATAAATCCACTGCTGATCCTTTTCGTTGATAACACCATTACCATCCAAATCACGCCAACGAATACGTCCCAAGCCAGCACCCTCTTGAGTTGCGTGATTATCAATTTCTGCCTGTGATTTGAAGATACCATCTGCCACATATCCTACCTGTGCACCATTGGGATGCCCAATTACACTTTCTACCCCATTACCTCCAAATGTACCGTTTGCAGCAACTGTTGCAGGAAGAGCAGTTATCTTATTACGATAAGCAGAGATATTACCATTCAAATCGTATTTCAAGCCAAATGCTGTCGTATTACGATAACCTAAGTTCAACTCGAAACCTTTGTTTTCCATTTCTCCGGCATTAATCCACTGAGTGCTGCCTTCACCCATAGCTGCAATACCTGCCATTTGAACAAGAATATCTGTTGTTTTCTTATAGAACCAGTCGAATGATCCATATAAAGTCTGATCAAACAAAGAGAAATCAAAACCCAAGTTTGTCTGAGTGGTAGTTTCCCATTTAATATCATCGTTTCCAATCTGGTTACGTTTAAATCCAGACTGAAGAATACTACCTCCATTTGTGCCAGCAATATCATAAGAAGTTCCGTAGCTTTGTCCTCCAGACTCAGTTACACCATAATTAGGAACATAAATAGTATAACGAGCTATATTTGAAATTTCTTGATTACCTGTCTGTCCCCATGAAGCACGAATTTTTAAATCATTCAGCCAAGTAAGCTCCTTCATGAATTTTTCATTGCTAATACGCCATCCCAATGAAACAGACGGAAATGTAGCATAACGATTATTTTTACCAAAACGAGAGGAACCATCACGACGAACAGTCAAAGAAAATAAATATTTATCATCATAGGTATAGTTTAATTTACCAAAGAAAGAAACCAATGAATAACCTTCACCCGATCCATAAGCCTGAGCTGTTCCTGTACCTGCATTAGGCCACATATAATCAGGATTTAATATACTATAATCTTCTTTATAACCAGAGAACCAACTATCATCTTCACGATTCAATTCCATACCAACCATCACGTCGCCACGATGTTTACCTACTTCTAAATTATAAGTAGCAACAGCGTTCCACATCCATTTTGTCCAATGTTCTTGTTTTGCTTCTACTGCATTTTTATCATTTGCAACATTTCCTTCTGTAATAGGATAAGTAAAAATACGTTGTTGCTTTTGAGAATAATCCAAACCAAATGTAGAACGGATATTAAAACCTTTAAACGGATTTAAATTAATATATGCATCTCCGAACATACGCCAATAAGTATAACGATTATCCGAATTTCTATCCAAACGCGCTACAGGATTTTCACGGTCAGGATAACCACCTACAGGTCCCGCATAATTACCGTTAATATCATAAACCGGTAAAGAAGGATTAAACTGTAATACATTTTGCAAGAAACCTTCTGGAGCCTGTACTTCAGAAGTACGGTTCAAAGTGAAATGCTCTCCAACAGTCAATACTTTTCCAATCAGGTTATAGTCTGAATTCATACGAGCAGAGAATCTCTCAAAATCAGTATCTTTTATAACACCCAGATTCTTATAATATCCAAGAGAAAAGAAAGAAGATCCTTTTTCCGACCCATTACTTACTGATACATTATATTGCTGAATAACACCTGTACGAGTCGTTTCATCAAACCAATCTGTGTCTGCTGACGGAACTGTGTTATTAGAGTCAAGAAAACGAGACATACTAATACTGTTCAATTTTGGATAGCCATTACTATCATATCCCCAATCATATTTATATCCCAAGGGGTTAGTATTTGGGTCCTGACCACCATTTACATAAGCCTGCCACATTGCCTGACCATATTCTTCTGCATTCAATACCTCCATTTTATTATTATACATAGAAGCAGATACCGACGCGTCAAAATTTATTTTCAACTGACCTTCTTTTCCTTTTTTAGTTGTAATGATAATCACACCATTGGCAGCACGAGAACCATAAATAGAAGCTGAAGCCGCATCCTTTAAAACTTGAATTGATTCTATATCATTACCATTCAATTCATGCATTCCACCTTTAGTAGGTACCCCGTCAATAATATAAAGAGGGTCATTGTTATTTAATGTACCAATACCACGAATACGAATTGTTGTTGAACCACTAGGATTACCATCGGCCGTAATATTCATACCAGGAACACGACCTTGCAAAGCTTTCATCGGATTATTTTCATTCTGCTTAGATAAATCATCCATACTAACAACAGATACGGCACCGGTCAAATCTGCCTTACGCTGAGTAGTGTAACCTGTTACAACAACTTCATCCAGTACTTCTGTGTCTTCTTCCAGCACAATGTCCAATACATTTTGAGCTTTTACGACCTGAGTTTTAAAACCTATATAGGAAATAGAAATTTCCGCACCCTGCTTTACAGTTAAAGAAAACTTACCATCAAAATCGGTAATCGTACCATTGGTCGTACCTTGTTCAAGAATAGTTGCTCCAATAATAGGCTGTCCATCAGATTTGGAAACGATAGTTCCCGACACTTGCAAACTTTGTGCTTGCACTACCAAACACACCATGAGAAGGAGTGTTAAAAAGAATGATCTTTTTATGCTTTCCATTTACACAATAGATTAGGTTTAACATTTATAAATTTCACACTGCCGTTCAAAACGGTATTGCAAATGTATACAGAGCTTAGTAAAAGGAATATAATAAATGTTTCATCCTCGATTAAAAATGATACATGCAACATTTTTAATCGAGGATGAAACATTCTTACTCAAAGAACGGAATTTCGTTCTATTGTTTTTTATTTTAGAAAGCCTCCTTACGTTTCTTACTTGTAGCTATCAGATATATACCTAACAAAATAAGAGGCAGACTCAGCAGTTGTCCGATATTCAAAGTCATATTCACTTCTTCTGCAACTTGCGGATTTTTCATAAATTCCAGTCCAAATCGTGCACCAAAGAAAATCAAGAGAGAAACTCCAGTTATCAGACCTATCCGCTTTTGAAGGTGAAATTTGTAATACATCAGCCATGAGGTTACTAAGGCTATCAAGCAATAGAGCATTTCGTATATCTGTGTAGGATGACACGCTTGAGCTTCTCCATTCTGATTATACAAAGCTTGCCATTCACGAGAACGTACAAACTCAAATCCCCAAGGTAATGTAGTCGGAAAACCGAATATTTCCGAATTCATCAGATTTCCGAAACGGATACACATGCAGACCACAGCTACCGCCGGAATCATACGATCAAAAAGCCACCACACATTTTTTTTCGTAACTTTCTTTGAGTACCAAACCAAAGCCAAAATCAAGGCAAATACTCCTCCATGACTGGCAAGTCCTCCTTTCCAGATTTTCAAAATCTCCAACGGATGTGCTCCATAATAATCCCACTCATAAAATAAGCAATGTCCTAATCGGGCTCCTATCACACTACTTACTATACAATATACAAACAATTTATCTGCCCAATAGTCAGGATATCCTTCTTTTTTAAATAAACGCGATACTATTTCATAAGCGAAAATGAATCCGAGTCCCCACATCAATCCATACCAACGAATTTCAAGGGAGCCTAAATGTACCAGAACAGGATCTACATCCCAAACAATACTTGCTAACGTCATAATTTATATTTCTTTGATATAGCCACAAAGGAACGAAAAAAAATCTCTTTCCCGAAACGATACAGGAAAGAGATTTCAAAGTTATCTGAAAATTAATTATACCAAATGAGCAATCAGTTCTTCACGGTCACCTTCCAACAAATCGATAACCGGAACTTCAATCATTGTATAGCATCCCGGCTGCTGTTTCATAGAAGCACGGGCAACACATACCAATACTTGAGCTGTAAGAGCCGGATTGTTGATCTTCATATCGAATTCGAACAACTGATTATGTGTCTTTCCAGATACACCCTTACGTACCAAGTTAACGCCATGACCAACATCATTCAAATCGTCTACACAAGGAACCTGAATTACATGAGTCTCGTCATTCACAAAATAAGGATCAGCTTTGACAGCAGTTTCTACAGTCTTGAAGTCTGCACCTTCTTCCAGTTCCACATAAACCATACGGCGATGAATACCTGTTCCAACTGGAATTGTCATAGACAGTGCATCTTTCACGCCAGCAATAGCACGTACAGCTACAGAGTGTCCCATACTACGTCCCGGGCCAAAGTTTGTATAAGTAATACCTTTAGGAGCAATAGCCTGCAACAAAGCGCGAACTACAGAATCACTTCCCGGATCCCATCCTGCAGAGATGATAGATACAGCGTTGTGAGCTTTTGCTGTTTCTCCCAAAGAACGACGTAAATCTGTTATTTGTGTATGGATATCAAAGCTATCTACAGTATTAATACCCAAAGCCAATATTTCTTTTGCATACTTTTCTACGCTACGGGTTGGAGTAGCAAGAATAGCAACATCAACATTCTCCAATTCTTTTATATCCTTTACTACCGGATAGTTAGCCAACTCTGCCGGCTTGTTTTCAGCTCCATTACGACGTACAATACCTGCAACTTCGAAATCAGAAGCAGCTTCGAGTGCTTCCAATGTAAACTTTCCAATATTTCCGTAACCTACTACGGCTGCTCTAATTTTTTACCCATATTATTTTTTCGATGTTTGAATTAATTCTATATTTTAACACCGCAAAAATTACAAAATTAGAACAATTCTAAACAAACACTGTGGCAGTGATTTTGAAATAATTCTGCACAAACTTACAATTTATAACTTTCTTATGCCTATTTTTGTATTAAAATAATAAATTATCAGAAAAAGTATGATTGAATATATCAAAGGAGAACTTACCGAAATCACGCCAGCAATGGCTGTCATTGAATGTAACGGCTTAGGATATGGTATTAATGTGTCCTTGAACACCTATTCTGCCATCCAGGGGAAAAAAGAAGTCAAACTTTATATTTATGAATCAATCAGAGAAGATGCATATATATTATATGGATTTGCTACCAAGCAGGAAAGAGAACTATTTCTGTTACTAATAAGCGTATCAGGTATAGGAGGAAATACTGCCCGCATGATACTTTCGGCTCTCACACCTTCTGAACTTTGTAATGTAATAAGCAGCGGAAACGATAAATTGCTAAAGACCGTCAAAGGAATCGGATTAAAAACCGCACAACGTATCATTGTTGATTTAAAAGACAAAATTTCAACTACAGACATCGGTACATCAACAACATCAGCTCCTATTAGCATCACCGCCAACAATGAAATTTATGAAGAAGCAATAGCTGCATTGACGATGTTAGGATTTGCACAAGCGCCATCACAAAAGGTAGTGGCAGCAATATTAAAAGAAGAGCCTGATGCAGCTGTAGAAAAAGTAATTAAGCTAGCACTGAAAAGGTTATAAATGACTGCTATAATTTATTTTACTATAATATCAGTATATATAATATAAGGAGTAAATAATACAGTCACTAGAGAATATATATTAATCATAAGACACACAATACACATGAAAAACACTATTTTATTTCTATTTGGGATAGGAGGTGCAATTGTATCATTTGCACAGTCCTATCTTCCCTCTCCTACTTCACTTAACACCTGGGGAGATCAAGGCAACGGAACATATATAAATCCGATACTGAATGCCGATTACTCAGATCCGGATGTTATCCGCGTCGGAAATAAATACTATATGGTAGCATCCGACTTCCATTTTTTAGGGATGCAAGTCCTTGAATCTGAAGATATGGTCAACTGGAAACTATTGTCACAAGTATATTCACGCTTCGACTTTCCTGGGTGGGATACAAACGAACACTATGCCGGAGGATCATGGGCTCCTTCAATCCGTCATCATGATGGAAAGTTCTGGGTTTTCTTTTGTACCCCAGACGAAGGATTATTTATGTCGAATGCTACAAACCCTGCTGGTCCATGGAGTCCGTTAGTAAATGTCTGTCATGTAGAAAAGTGGGAAGACCCTTGTCCTTTTTGGGATGATGATGGGCAAGCATATCTTGGAAGAAGTATTCATGGTGCAGGGCCTATCATTATTCATAAGATGAGTCCAGACGGGACCAAATTGCTCGATGAAGGAAGAACTGTATACACAGGACCTGTAGCAGAAGGAACTAAAATACATAAAATCAATGGTTATTATTATTTAAGTATACCAGAGGGAGGAGTTTCCGAAGGATGGCAAACTATTTTACGCTCAAAAAACATATATGGCCCATATGAGAAAAAAGTTATTTTAGAACAAGGTAGCACAAATATCAACGGGCCTCATCAGGGAGCAATGGTAGATACTCCGTATGGAGAATGGTTCTTTTTTCATTTTCAACAATACAATCCATTGGGCAGAGTGGTACATTTGCAACCTATGCACTGGAAAAATGGCTGGCCAGTTATCGGTGTAGATATGGATATGAATGGCATCGGTGAACCTGTAACCGTTTGGACTAAACCACGTACTGGTAAACAGAGCATTATAACAGTCCCACAAACTGATGATGACTTTTCTTCGGAAAAGCTATCCTTGCAATGGCAGTTCAACCATAATCCTGAAAATAAAGCATGGTCGCTTACCGAGCAAAAAGGAATGCTTACCTTTCATGCATTAAGAGCCAGTAGCTTTAAACAAGCCCGTAATACACTGACACAGAAAACGATGGGATACAAAGGAACAGCAACTACAAAAATGATTTATACAGAACTAGCAGAAGGACAGTATTGCGGCCTGGCTTGCATAGGTAAGGAAAATTATCTTATTGGTATCGCAAAACAGAACGGCAAAACATTTTTGTATTTTGAAAAAGACGGTATCATAAAACAAAAAGAAACTATTTCTGGAGAAGACATTTATTTACGTCTGGAAGCTGACGCAAAGGAAAATAACTATCAATTTCTAGCTAGTCAAGATGGCAAATCATACAAAGAAATAGGCACTTCTTTCAATATGAAGTTCGGCAACTGGAAAGGTGTAAGGATTGGACTCTATTGTTATAACACCCAGTCTGCTGACGGAAAAGTTGCTTTCGACTGGTTCCAATATGAACACGACGGACCTTCTATACAAAACAAACATTAAATAATAAACAATTACCTTAGATTTGCATCCGAGGATTACAGATAAAATAGAAAGAATAAATTTGTGAAGTAAAGAAAGAATGCAGGAAGTGAACCAGAAACAATTAGGGAGAACATAAGCTCCGTATTCATAAGCGGAC
>ENA-OQET01000196-OQET01000196.1-human-gut-metagenome-genome-assembly--contig:-NODE-196-length-33036-cov-5.108390_pt1 | contig 33036 bp, 29 predicted proteins | sample MGYA00242800_ERZ504645 | MGnify/ENA primary metagenome ERZ504645 (study PRJEB26092, sample SAMD00036308) | human gut metagenome | host: Homo sapiens | study: EMG produced TPA metagenomics assembly of... | reverse complement strand
ATACCGGCTTTGAAATTCCAGAAGATACGACCTGCGATGTTCGCAGCATTCCTTCTTGTTCTGTTAGCATCTGATCCAGCTGTTCAAATTGTCCCATCATATCACTTCCTTTCGCACTAATATTATACGCGATATTAGTTCAAAAGTAAAGTCGTGGATATATAGTTTCTCTTTCCAAATTTAACAGACGGTGTTTGGCATTTTGTGGCTTTGCGTATTTTTTATCCATAAACCCAATCCTGAATGGCAAATTTCAAACTCTGCACCTTACCCATCAGCCAGATTGCAGCCAGCGGCAGTCCCATAGGGCTAATCAAAAATGCCATAACCAGCAAAATCACACCATTCTGCGGGGAAAATGTAATATCCGAAAGACACCAAAATGGTGAAACGGGAGTTCGCAGAGTATTTGACCATTTTACAAATCAAATGTTGATACAAGATGCGAATTATCCACCTAACCAAACGGCACATTACTCACCGATGAACTATGAGGGACACCGGAGAGGTGTTTATTACAATGCAACATCGGATATGACTAATCCGAGAGGTGCAGGCACTACATATTTTCACGAGTTGGCTCATATGATCGACCACGCATCGACAGGTTATCAAGGTAATTTGTCAAACACTCCTGAATTTGGAAATGCGTTAATGCAAGATGGTCAACGGATATTACAACTATATAACAATCTGTCCCCAGAACGGCAGAATGCTTTTTTAACACGCATACGCTCGGATTCAGCACATTCTTTCTCGGATCTAATAGATGCTACAACAAACGGTCAATTACACGGAAGTTACGGTCACTCAAGAGAATATTGGACTCGTTCCGGTAATCTACAAGCCGAAGCATTTGCACACTTTTTTGAAGCATCTATGGGTAGTGAGGAAAAACTTGAAATGCTCGCAAACTTTTTCCCAACTGCGTTTGGCGTGTTTTCAACACTTATTGAATCAATCCAACCCGACCAATATGTTCGGGTATTAGAAAGGAGCAGATAACTTATGAGTATAGATAAAAAGGTTTCAGATTTTATGAATGCTTTTCTTGATACTCTTGAACCTGATATAGAACAGGAATACTATCAAATAGAAGAACAATACAAAGCCATGTTCGGTCATACTGTTCCGAGAGCTATGCTGCCTGACAGCATTTCTATGGATAGTATCAAATCCGCTATGAAAACTTGTATAGAGAACAAGAAAGATACTCTGCTTGAATTACTTGGTGTCGAACTGAATGACGAGTATCTGTACTAAACGAGGATATTAAATGAAGACCAATAAAGAATTACTGAAAGAAGCACTTTTGGCTTCTAATGAATATGTTGATTGTTTGCCTAGCGGCGAGGTTATATTAAAAAAACCTATTGATCCAAATGATTTTGAAATAACAATACCCGATGCTGTGGGGCTTCCCGGTGTTTATGACGACGATTGTTGCGATTTCCAAATTGACGGGTTTGATGAGAAGGTGGTTATTCTTTGTGATGAAAATTCCAACGAAATTAAGTTTGATTTTTTAGATCTCGTACCTTATCGTGGAAAAGAATATGTGGTGTTGCTCCCCGTTTCTGATAAAGCGGATGAAGTTGTTATCCTACAACTTGAAGAAGCTGATGATGAAACAGAGAGTTATATCAGTGTTGATAATGAATTAACACTGCAAGCAGTTTTTGAGATATTCAAAGAACGTGCAAAAGATACATTCAATTTTGTAGACTGATGGTGATTGATGTGAGTGATAGCGTTATTTCAATATTAGATAGATTGAAATATGATTTAGAAAATGGCAAATTAGTATCTTCCGGTAATATAGTCCATTTGAGATTAGGTGAAAAAAACAATAAAACACCCTATGATATTTTATTAGGTGAAAATTTGCGTAGTGTGTTGTTTACTGATAATACACGGTTACAGTCAGATTCATTTATTGAGAACTGTTATATTTCATTAACACTAAACGATGATAAAATGGTTTACTATTTCGGGGATAGTAGTGATGAATTTTCTGATTCTAAATATGCGTATCACGGTAATTGGATCAACGAGGAATACGGTGCATTAGTAAGACATATTGATTGGCTTTACAAACGTTGTAAAGATAACGAAGAAGGAAAAAAAGAATATAAATACAGTTTTTTAATTATCATAAAAAACGTCGAAAGTATACCGCTATTCTGTGATATTCTTAACGGCAAGCATATCCAAAGAGAGTTGTATTATTGGAATAAAGCTTCGTTATCGCAAAAGGAAGATAATACAGAGATAGATGATGATCCATTTGCTGCAATAAATCGTTTGTTTGAGAGCTTTAATTCTGAGGACGAACAATTAGAGGACGAGAGTCCGCAGACTTTTGTGACCATAGATGAATGTTATGATGAAGCAATATCTGTTGAACAAGAATTTGAAGAAATTTTGCGATTTAAGAACAAATTTGATGTTTCTTTTATCATAAGTACTTCTGATAATCGTGTTCGAGAAATATTAAAAGAAAAATATAGTTTTGATATTGAAATAGACTGCAACAATAATCTTATTATTATTTCTGATGGAATAGAGGAAAATAGAATCAGTCCTTATAAAAAATCAACAGCCGCAGATATCGGAGAGTTTCTGTGTTCTAATTGGTCAAGATTTCAAGCTATATTGGACTATACATCTGTTAGTCTTTAAGGGAGGTGAACAAGTGGATATATGGCATAAGTTAGGGAGAATATTTCGCCTTTCCAATTTGGGGACGCTGATTTTCTTTTTGTTGAACATCGGTCTTATTTTAGCCTTGTTCTTCCCATATGGCTTTACACCCGAAATGGCAACTTCTTTGATCGTATGTTACATAGTCACAGTTTTAATTAGTCTATCGCCCGTTGGAGAATGGACGCTTGCGGCACTTGCAGGGGCAAAAGAAATAAAACGAAAAGATATTAAAATTCGTTTAGTGCCATTATTGGAGATCGTATTTGGACAAGCAAAAAAAAGAACTCCGTCTATGGTTAATTCTATTAGGCTAAAAATAATACACGACCAATCGCCAAATGCTTTTGCGATTGGTCGAAGGACTATTTGCGTTACAGACGGTTTATTGAATCTCTCTGATGAAGAAATAATGGCTGTGTTTGCTCACGAGGTTGGACATATTGCGTATCAGCACTCAGCCATTCAACTCCTTATCGGCGGCGGCAATCTCTTTATTTCCGGATTTTTGCTTCTTGTTAAAGTTATTTGCTGGATTATCACTGGTATTTTCGCTCTCGTCGGCATAAGCACAAGAAGTTTTTGGGGCGGTTTATTTATGACACTTTTCGGTGGTTTATCAACCATACTTATTTGGCTTTGGACTAAGTTCTGTATGCTATTCCTAATGTGGTCAATGCGGCAAAATGAATTTATCGCAGATGAATATGCTTACAAATTGGGTTATGGTGCAATATTAGCAAGCGTGTTGGATAGACATATGTGTTCAGCCCCTAATAATGGATTGCTAAAAGCACTTTATTCAACACACCCACATAGCGATGACCGTGTAGCACGCTTGCAGGAACTCGGTGCAGATTATTACAGATATTAAGCCTACAAAATAGCCTCATCTATTATATTTAAGAAAGTCATTACAATGTTCTTGTTGCCTGAGCCGATAGCCTTGTGAAATGAGGGTGTCGGCTTTGAGAGCCACAAGGTTTATATCCGAGTTCAATGCTCGTGCGATTTGCTGAGTATCATATCCACGCTCAGCCAATTCAAGAAAATCATCGTCCGGCAGAGCAATTTGAGAAGCAAACACATTCGCTCCATACTCCATTCGGCAATCACGCATATCGAAGATATTAAATTCCTTGAAGCCGCCGATTTCGGTGGCTTCTGTTCTATGCAAAGAGTCGTGTCCAAGTTCGTGCAAGAGAACTATGTTCTCCATCTCCGGATGCAAATCGTTTTTGATAAATATAAAGCGATTTCGCATTATTACCTTATACGCTCCACGCTGACGATTAAAAGGATAGTATAAGACTTCAATACCAAGTTATTTGGTAATCCTATGTGGATCACGAGTGCAGCATTGGGATACTATAAAGTTTGCCTTTTTAACAATCTCGGAAGTACAAACATACATTGGCTCTCTCACCCCCCCCCTTTCATTCATTTCTATTGTAATTTTACCACAACCAAAGTCCTATAAAACGGACTTATTCATCGGCACGGTATTTCTTTGGGGTGAATTTCTTGTTTTTCTCTTTTGCAATCCAATAGGCGTCTTGAATGGCTTTCATCATTAAGTCCATATCTTCTTCTGCCATATCTCCGCCTGCAAACAGTCCGGTAACTTCTTCGGTAAGTTGTTGCGCCTGCTTTGCCCCCTTTGCTCCATATTTTTCAGCGGCTTGAGCAACAAGCATATCAGCGCGTCCGAGCAATTCGTCAGTTGTAATATTAAGAGCCTTTGCAATTTTTTCGGCAGCATCTAAGCGAGGACGTGCTTTACCACCCTCATATTTTTGGATTTGTCGAGTTGTAATTCCGGTAAGCTCTGAAAGTTGCGCTTGGGTTAGACCTTTATCTTCTCTATACTTTTTGAGTCTTTCATTAAATTTCATAACCATACCCCTTCGGTTAAAATTTCAACATTTTCTGCAGCACGAACTTTTGTTCGTAAAACCCATTGACACAAATTTGGGTTCGTGTTATAATTTAGCCACAACACGAATTTAAGTTCGTGCTTATATAATACACCACGAATTAAAATTCGTCAAGAGGTTACAAGAAAAATTCAAGAATTGAGGTGAAAGAATAATTGCTTTATGTTGCGTTGCAGTATGAGCAACTTTTATATATGCGTTAAGGTATATTATGACAATGAATCAATTTTAATGGGAGTGCAAAACAAATGAGAAATTGTAAGAAAGTATATGTAGAGGTAAGAGCGGGACATTTGACTAATGGTGTTTTTGACACGGAAAGCAGAAAGCGGTTCGTTGAAGGTAAGAACAGAGTTATCACATAGGACGTTCCCCTTACTCTGTTTTTACTGAACCTTTATTTGTGCGATAAGAAACTTGAGAGGTGATGTAATTGAAAAATGATAGATGGACTCCGATTCCGATGTATTGTTCTAATTGTGGTCAACTGAACACGGGTATCGGAATGATGAAGGAAAGATAAAGTACGAATGTAAAAAGTGTAATGTTGTTGCGGTACGAACTCAAAAAGGTCGCAGGCACGACCGTATTGATTTATTTGCCCCCGTTGGGCAAATGAGTTGCGAAATACAGCCGCATTTACTACGAAAACTGAATACGGCAACACGACGGTAAGGTTGAGGTGAAACAGACTGCATAATTCCTTATCAGGTTAGTTGCTTTGAAAACTATCGGTATGTTAACCCAAACCTGCTAAACGCTAATATGAGAGGTTGCCGACAAGACAGATAGCCATAGGCTAATTCTGTCTTGCCGGTGGCTTTTTTCATTTGGCAGACAAACGAAAGGGCTTCCGGTTGAGAAATCAGAAAGGAAGCCTTTTTTTATGTTTTTATTAGACCGTTGGCATTGTTTACTTGCCAAATATCCCTGATCTCCACATCTTTTGAAAATCAAAATTCAAAAAGTTTAAGGAGATTAAGGAATGAACAATACTAATATTTCTGCTCAGAGCGAGCAATTTTACATTGATTGTGAGGTTATTGAAACGAAGTATGAGTACCCACAATACACAGGAGTTGAGAAATGGATTATCATAACCGACCTGACCGAAGAAGAACTGAAAGGCAAATATGCAGAGCAAATTGCCCCATTAAAACCGTTTATCGTTTTTCCTCGCTCTTTTGGCGAAGTTCGTGATGATTACAGAAGGAACGAAAAGAAACACCTTATGAGAGCAGTTCGCTCTATTGAACCTTTTGATTATGACGATGATTTGCTTATGGCACATCACCCTGAACTTATTGCGGATGCTTTTCCCGAAATGCTCTTTGATGAACGATGCCAAAAGGTTCGTCAAGCCCTATCGTCATTAAAGCCCTTACAAAAGCAAAGGGTTATCAAATACTTCTTTGACAATAAAACCACCTATGAAATTGCTGAAGAAGGTTGCTCACATCAGGCAGTATGCAAGTCTATCAGCGGCGCTCTGAAAAAACTAAAAAAAGTTCTGTAAAATGGTTGCCAAATGACTTCTCTCAGTGGGAATTAGTGAAGGGACTGCTTTTGTAATCCCTTCAAATAAATCATTGAGAGGTATTACAAATGGAAAAGAAAGATTTATCTAAAATCAAATGGGGCGAGATTTATACTTGCGATCTCGGCGCTATGAAAGGTTCGGTTCAATGTGGTGTTCGTCCCGTGTTGGTAGTGCAAACGAACAAATTGAATTGCAACAGTCCTACGGTTGTTGTGGCAGTCATTACATCGGTTCGCAAAAGAGAAGATATTGCTTCTCATATCCCGTTAGAAACGAATTGTGGACTCAAAGAACCGTCTATGGTAATGCTTGAGCAATTAAGGACTATCGACAAAGCCGAAGAACTGATTTCTTTCGTTGGCAGAGTTGGCGTATGAAAGTTAGTCAAAAAGCACAACGGCGAGATCATTCAATGGTCTTGCCGTTTTCTTTTCGATTTATTGTGTTGAATTTTTCACAGAAATCGACTATAATATATTTATGTTAGTCCTCGGTACTCGATAACAAACCGAGTGACAAGCGATTAAATGCATGCATTCGTGAGCAATTTGACCGTTCCCCAAAGACCGAACTCCGTGCTAATTCCCGTCTAATCATACAGTCGAAAACGGGGTAAAATTAGCAGTAATTCCGTAACACAGCTTAACACTCAAAGTGCGAAAAAACTTGAAAATACGGGATTATCGGGTACAGGAAGTGACTCCACAACTGAGTTTCGAGGTCACTCCTAAGGGGCAGTTGAGGGTTCGATTCCCCCAGGGGGGGTGCCATGAAAAAAGCAGCCGCCGGGCTGCTTTTTTCAAATGAAGCGCACCTGCGGTGCATGAAAAATGAAGTATGGCTTCGCCATATGAAGTTTGACGGCATTACGCCGAAAGTCTGTCATGCGCTTTGCTTCATACGAGCGTCAGCGAGTACTTCATGGCAGCGAAGCTGCCGTTTCATGTTTGCGATGCAAACGCTTCATTCAAATCAATTTACAGTCAATTTGCAAAATCCCCCGCACGGCAAATTTCCGCGCGGGGGACATTTTTTATTTTCCGCTTTCGCCGTAGTTTGAGAGCACGCGGGCGGACGGGTCGTTGACATCGCAGCCCTCCCATGACTTGTTGGGCATCCAGAAATCGACTATCATCTCGGACTGGCCGGGATAGTACTTTTCAAATATCTCGCGGTAGAGCAGGGATTCTTTCGTGAACGGCTTTGCGTGGGTGTATTTTTCGCACTTCTCTTTGAATTCCTCTTCGGTGTAGAGCCCCTCGGCGTATTCCTTGAGATAGTCCACCATCGAGTGGCCGACTGCGTCGGAGAACGCCGCCTTTTCGCGGAAGAGTATATCGTGGGGCAGATAATCGCCCTCGAACGCGTGGCGGAGCAGATATTTACCCTTGCCGTAGGTGTTCATTTTCTTCGCGGGGTCGACGGACATGACATATTTTACAAAGTCGAGATCGCCGAACGGTACGCGCGCTTCAAGTGAGTTTACAGAGATGCAGCGATCGGCGCGCAGAACGTCGTACATGTGCAGCTCTCTTATTCTCTTCTGCGACTCCTTCTGGAACTCCTCCGCGCTCGGCGCAAAGTCGGTGTATTTGTAGCCAAACAGCTCGTCGGAGATCTCGCCCGTCAGAAGAACTCTGATATCCGTGTTCTCGTGTATCCATTTGCACAGCAGGTACATACCCATGCTCGCGCGGATAGTTGTGATATCAAATGTGCCGAGCATACGGATGACACCCTCGAGCGAGTCTATGACCTGCTCTTTTGTCATGATGACCTCGGTGTGGTCGCTGCCGATATAGTCGGCGACTTCTTTTGCGTATTTGAGGTCAATAGCGTCCTCGCTCATGCCTATTGCAAAGGTGCGTATCGGCTTTTTGCTCTGCCTTGCCGCTATGGCGCAGACGAGGGAGGAGTCGAGTCCGCCGGAGAGTAGGAAGCCGACCTTTGCGTCCGCAACGAGTCTCTTGTCAACGCCGGCGATGAGCTTTTCGCGGATGTTTTTGCAAACTGTCTCAAGGTCGTCATGGCAGACTTCGTCAACCGTCGCTATGTCGCAGTACTGGACAAACTCGCCGTCTTTATAGTAGTGCCCGGGCGGGAAGGGCATAACATGCCCGCACATTCCGACGAGGTTCTTCGCCTCGCTCGCGAACATGATAACACCCTTTTTATCATAGCCGTAGTAGAGCGGGCGGATGCCTATCGGGTCTCTTGCGGCGATATATTTTTTCTCTTCGCCGTCGTAGATAATCAGCGCAAACTCGGCGTCGAGCATTTTGAACATATCCACGCCGTATTCACGGTAGAGCGGGAGAAGTATCTCGCAGTCGGAGCCGCTTTTAAATGTGTATTTTTTCGCAAGCTCCTCTTTTATCTTCTCGTAGCCGTATATCTCGCCGTTGCAGACTACATAGCTGCCGTCCAATTCAAACGGCTGCATCCCGTCGGGGGTCAGCCCCATTATCGCAAGGCGGTGGAAGCCGAGCAGACCTTTGCCGGTGTCTATTATCCGGCTGTCGTCCGGTCCTCTTGAAACGGTCTTCTTGAATCCTTCCTCAAAATCGGAAAAAGCGGCACAGCAGTCGCAGTAACCCATTATCGAACACATAGTAATCTTTCCTTTCGGTTAGTTTCAGCATTCGATAGGGCAAGTGCCAACTCGCTGTGCCACCTATCTTTGTTCTCTTTTCGGCTTCGAAGAAAGCCTCGCCGCTGTAACGGTCGGCGTGTCCGGCGCACCTACTCGGTAGTCCTTTCGGCTTGCAGCTCGTCGGGTGTTATTCGCGCGGAGCTTACTGCATGGCTCTCACCGTCCCATGCTCGCTTTGAGCGGTATTCCGCGTTACTTCTCCCGACTCGGGCGCTTTTGTTATTGTAAAAAGGGTTGTGGATTTTTATTTTACGCTGAAGAGCAGGTCGCTGTAGGTCGGGAACGGCCAGAACTCCTTGGCGGTTATCGTCTCTGCCTCATCGCAGACGGCGCGCAGGGCGTCCATCTTGCCGAGAATAACATCTCTGATATCATTTGCCGCTTCGGTGACATCCTCGATAGCCTGGAACTTTGCTATCTCGCTGTCAAGGTCCGCAGTCGCGTCGGCGATTTCATCGGACAGCTCGGAGAGCTTCGCGATGGTCGCGGTCTCGTATTTGCAGGGGAGACCTGCGACTGCCGCTTTCTTCGCGGCGAGGGTTTCTGCAAGCGACTTCGTGTAGCCCTCGACTGCGGGGAGAATCTCTTTTCTCGCCATGTCGACCATGGTCAGAGCTTCTATATTGACAGTCTTTGAGTAGTTCTCAAGAAGTATCTCATAGCGGCTGTGAAGCTCTGCGGGTGAGAATATCTTGTGAGCGGTGAGCATCTTCACGTTCTTGTCGGCAATCATCGCGGGCATAGCGTCCGGAGTGGTGCGGAGATTCAGCAGTCCGCGCTTCTCGGTAGCTTCCTTTATCCACGCATCGTCATAGCCGTTGCCGTTGAAGATGATTCTCTTGTGGTCTTTTATGGTCTTCTTTATCATGTCGTGCAGAGCGGTCTCGAAGTCATCGACATTTTCGAGGCGGTCCGCATATATCTTGAGCGACTCCGCAACGGCGGCGTTGAGCATGATGTTCGCGCAGGCGATGCTGTTCGACGAGCCGAGCATACGGAACTCAAACTTGTTGCCGGTGAACGCAAAGGGCGATGTGCGGTTGCGGTCGGTGGTGTCGCGGGTAAACTTCGGCAGAACATGAACGCCGAGCTTCATCGTTGTCTTTTCGCTGCCGCTGTAGGGCGCGTCGTTCTCTATAGCGTCGAGAACTGCGGTCAGCTCGTCGCCGAGGAACATAGAGACAACTGCGGGCGGAGCTTCGTTTGCGCCGAGTCTGTGGTCGTTGCCTGCGGTCGCGACGGAGACTCGGAGCAGATCCTGATAGTCGTCAACGGCTTTGATGACCGCGCAGAGGAACAGCAGAAACTGTGCGTTCTCATAGGGGGTCTCGCCGGGAGTGAGGAGGTTGACTCCGGTATCCGTAGCCATGGACCAGTTGTTGTGCTTGCCCGAGCCGTTGACTCCGGCGAACGGCTTCTCGTGGAGCAGGCAGACAAGTCCGTGCTTCGCGGCGACTTTCTGCATGATCTCCATAGTCAGCTGGTTGTGGTCGGTGGCGATGTTTGTTGTGGTATATATGGGTGCGAGCTCATGCTGAGACGGTGCGACTTCGTTGTGCTCGGTCTTTGCAAGAACGCCGAGCTTCCAGAGCTCTTCGTTGAGGTCTGCCATGTAAGCGGCGACTCTCGGCTTGATAACTCCGAAATAGTGGTCGTCCATCTCCTGACCCTTGGGCGCCTTTGCGCCGAAAAGAGTGCGTCCGCAGAAGACGAGGTCTTTGCGCTGCTCATAGAGAGCCTTGTCAACAAGGAAGTATTCCTGCTCGGGGCCGACGGAGGTGCGCACGCACTTTACATCGGTGTTGCCGAAGAGTCTGAGAATACGAAGAGCCTGCTTGTTGAGAGCCTGCATGGAACGGAGCAGAGGCGTTTTCTTGTCGAGTGCCTCGCCGCCGTAAGAGCAGAACGCCGTGGGGATGCAGAGGGTCTTGTCTTTTATAAATGCGTAGGAAGTGGGATCCCACGCGGTGTAGCCGCGGGCTTCAAAGGTTGCTCTGAGTCCGCCAGACGGGAAGGACGATGCGTCCGGCTCGCCTTTTATCAGTTCCTTGCCCGAGAACTCCATGATAACGCGTCCGTCGGATGCGGGGGTTATGAAGCTGTCATGCTTCTCGGCGGTGATGCCGGTCAGGGGCTGGAACCAGTGGGTGAAATGGGTCGCGCCATGCTCAACGGCCCAGTCCTTCATAGCGGCGGCAACTGCGTTGGCGACGTCATTATTGAGACTCGCTCCTTCGTCAATAGTCTTCTTGAGAGACTGGTAAACATCGGCGGAAAGCATTGCTTTCATCACTCTGTCGTCAAAAACGAGACTTCCGAAATAATCAGATACTGTGCTCATAAGTTAGCGCTCCTTTTTCATATTTTAAGGCGAAAAATAAAAAATGGCGTCAATGAACCCGTTCGGTTCAAAGACGCCATTGCCTTTATGCGCTGAATTATACGCGCAGCAAAATCGTTTTGTCAAGGCGTTTTCGGACAATTCTTTATTTTTGTGCAAATAGCCGCAATCGGGGCTTTTTGAAAAGCGATTTTATGAGCAAGATGTAACCGCTTTTCTGAGAAAATGCGGGGCTTTGAACTCTCGCCAAAAAAATTTTCGGCGGCGCGGTTCTCCCGGACGGCTTTAAAAATAAAGTGCGATACATATATAAAATACAATTGACACGGGTCTTTTAATATGATAAAATACGCCTCAAATGAGCAAAGGCGTTCATTCCCTCGGGGACAGTGCCCCCATCGGCGGACGCCTTTGCTTTTTGCTTTTTCGGAACCGAGCGCCCCGCATCTCATCGGGTTTTGCGGGCAGTTGACCGCGTTGTCATATTTTTCGGTTCCAAAGCACTCGCTTTTAGTACAGAATACCGTAGAAGTCGGCAGGGAAGGTGTGTTATAATATGATATAATGAAAGTACGCGTGAAACCTTAACCGGAGAAGTATATAAAAAAGAAAAAGATAAAATACGGAGGGATATTAATGACAAAGTACATCTTTGTGACCGGAGGCGTCGTATCCGGCCTCGGAAAGGGGATAACTGCGGCGTCGCTCGGACGAATACTCAAAGCGCGCGGACTCAAGGTAGCGGCGCAGAAGCTCGATCCTTATATCAACGTTGACCCGGGTACCATGAGCCCCTATCAGCACGGCGAAGTTTACGTCACGGAAGACGGCGCGGAGACCGACCTCGACCTCGGCCACTACGAGCGCTTCATCGACGAGGATCTTAACAAATACTCGAATCTCACCACCGGTAAAGTATACTGGAACGTGCTCAACAAAGAGCGCCGCGGCGAGTATCTCGGTTCGACCGTTCAGGTCATACCCCATATAACAAATGAAATAAAGGATTTCGTATACCGTGTCGGCAAGAAAACCGATGCTGACGTGGTCATCACTGAGATCGGCGGCACTATAGGTGACATTGAATCCCAGCCTTTCCTCGAAGCTGTAAGACAGATATCTCTTGAGGTGGGGCGTGAGAACAGCCTTTTCATCCATGTCACTCTGGTGCCGTTTTTGCGTGGATCGGACGAGCATAAGTCCAAGCCCACCCAGCACTCGGTCAAGGAGCTGCAGGGCATGGGTATCAACCCGAACATAATCGTCCTGCGCTGTGACGAGCCGCTTGAGGAGGCTATCTTCAAGAAGATATCGCTCTTCTGCAACGTCAAGCCCGACTGCGTTATCGAGAACATTACCCTGCCTTATCTCTACGAAGCTCCGCTGATGCTCGAGAAGTCGAACTTCTCGTCCGTCGTCTGCCGCGAGCTGAATATAGACGCTCCCGAACCGGATCTCGACGAGTGGACGGAGCTTGTCCACCGCATCAAGAACCGCGAAAAGGAAGTCAAGATAGGTCTTGTCGGCAAATATGTCCAGCTCCATGATGCATATCTGTCCGTTGCCGAGGCGCTTCGCCACGCGGGCTACACTCTCAACACCCATATCCGCATCGACTGGATCGATTCCGAGAATCTGACCGAGGCGAACTACGAGCAGGAGCTCTCGCACCTCGACGGAATAATCGTCCCCGGCGGCTTCGGCGGCAGAGGAATCGAGGGCATGATCCTCGCGGCGAAATACGCCAGAGAGAACAATGTTCCCTATTTCGGAATCTGCCTCGGAATGCAGATTGCGGTTATCGAATACGCGCGCGATGTCGCGGGTATAAAAGACGCCCACTCGGGCGAGTTCGATGAGCTCTGCAAGAACAAGGTCATTGACTTTATGCCCGGTCAGAGCGATAATATAGACAAGGGCGGCACACTGCGCCTTGGCGCATATCCCTGCGTTATCAAGCCCGGCACAACAATGGAGCGCTGCTACGGAAAGTCCGAAATTTCCGAGCGCCACCGCCACCGCTACGAGTTCAATAACGATTATCGCGATATACTTACTCAGAACGGACTCACCCTCTCGGGTCTTTCGCCCGACGGCAGACTCGTTGAAACGGTCGAGCTTTCCGACCGCCCGTTCTATGTCGGAGTGCAGTATCACCCCGAGTTCAAGTCCCGTCCCAACAAGGCTCACCCGCTGTTCAAAGGCTTTATAGCCGCAGCGCTTGAAAAATCTGAGATCGGAGAATAAATACCTATGGCAAACTTGCATGAAGAGTGCGGCGTTTTCGGAGTCTATTCACCCAAGCCCGGCCCCGTGGCGGATCTCGCCTACTACGGTCTCTATGCCCTGCAGCACAGAGGGCAGGAGAGCTGCGGCATAGTCGTTAACGACGACGGAGTGTTCGCTTCGCGCAAGGATATCGGACTTGTCAACGAAGTCTTCTCGCGCGACGACCTGATGAAGTTCCCGCAGGGCAGGATGGCTGTCGCCCATGCGCGCTACGGCACGACCGGCGGCAACAGCAGAGCGAACTGCCAGCCCATCGAGGTCAACCATCAGAAGGGCAAGATGGCTCTTGCCCACAACGGAAACCTAAGCAACGCCTATGAACTGCGCAGCGAGCTTGAGCTCGGCGGCGCTATCTTCCACACGACGAGCGACACCGAGATAATCGCCTATATCGTCACGCAGGCGCGCCTCAACAGTCCTTCAATAGAAAATGCGCTGAGCAGCGCGATGAACAGGCTCGAGGGCGCGTATTCCCTCGTGCTCATGTCAGCCGCAAAGCTGCTCGCGGCGCGCGACCCTTACGGGTTCCGCCCGCTGTGCTACGGCAAGACGCTCGACGGCACATATGTCGTCGCGTCCGAGAGCTGTGCGCTCTCCGCCGTCGGCGCAAAATTCGAGCGCGATATACTCCCCGGCGAGATACTCGTCTTTGACGAAAACGGCGTGCGCTCGAACAGGGATCACTGCGGCGAAAAGCCGAGGCGCTCATGCATTTTTGAATATATCTATTTTGCAAGACCCGATTCCGTCATTGACGGCGTGTCGGTTCACGCGGCGCGCAGAAATGCCGGCGCGATACTTTCAAAGACCCATCCCGTTGAAGCCGATGTTGTTATGGGCGTCCCGGATTCGGGAATCGACGCCGCTCTGGGCTATGCCGAGGCGTCGGGAATACCCTACGGAATGGGCTTCATAAAAAACAAATATATCGGCAGAACTTTCATCTCGCCCGGTCAGGACAAGAGAATCGACCAGGTGAGAATAAAGCTCAGCGCGATAAGCGAATCCGTAAAGGATAAGAGAATAGTGCTCATCGACGACTCCATAGTGCGCGGCACGACGAGCCGCCAGATAGTCAATCTCCTGCGCGAAGCGGGGGCAAAAGAGGTGCATATGCGCATCTCCTCGCCGCCGTTCATGCACCCGTGCTACTACGGCACTGACGTTGACTCGCGCGAGAATCTTATCGCCTGCCACCACTCGGTGGAGGAGATTGCCGACATAATCGGCGCGGATTCCCTCGGATATCTGCCGGAGTCGGAGCTTAAAAATCTGATAGGCAGCGAGAACTTCTGCAGCGCGTGCTTCAATGGAGTCTATCCGACCCCTATCCCGGATGTTATCACCAAAGACCGCTTTGAGGGGAAACTCTCTGAGCGGAGCAAATAAATAAAAATACGAAAAGCGAAAGGAAACTGCGGTATGGAAAAGTTGTATGAAGGCAAGAGCAAGGTCGTTTACAGTTCGGAGGAGCCCGGTACCTGCATCATCAAGTACAAGGACACCGCCACTGCCGGCAACGGCGTCAAGAAAGAAGATCTGCCCGGAAAAGGAAAACTCAATGCGGCGATCTCCAACATCATCTTTGATTACCTCATGAAGAACGGAATCAAGACCCATCTTCTCAAGGTCATCGACGAAACCACCGTCCTCGCGAAGAAGGCTGAGATCGTTATGGTCGAGGTCATAGTCAGAAATATCGCAGCAGGAAGCTTTTCAAAGAAATACGGCGTGCCGGAGGGTTCGCCCCTGAAGAACACGGTCGTTGAGTTCAGCTACAAGAGCGACGAGCTCGGCGATCCCATGATAAACGACAGCCAGATAACCGCCATCGGTCTCGCTACGCAGGAGGAGCTCGACGAGCTCAGAGCCATGTCCAAGCGCATAAACGAGCTGATGACCGAGCTGTTCGCAAAGGGCGGCGTGCGCCTTGTCGACTTCAAGCTCGAGTTCGGCCGCACCGACGACGGACTTGTCCTGTGCGATGAGATATCCCCCGATTCCTGCCGTCTCTGGGATATGGAGACAAACAAAAAGCTCGACAAGGACAGATTCCGCCGCGACCTCGGCGATGTTCTCGGCGGCTACAGAGATGTTCTCGCGAGACTTCAGAGCTCGATCTGATAAATTCAAGGAGTGTATTTTTAAATGAGACTCATAGACCGCAAGATCGTCCTTGAGGACGGCAGCGAGTACTACGGATACGGCTTCGGCAGCTATGCCGACAGGGTGTGCGAGATAGTTTTCAACACCTCGATGGTCGGCTATCAGGAAATAGTCTCCGACCCGTCGTATACCGATCAGATGGTCGTTATGACATATCCGCTCATAGGCAACTACGGCATAACCGACGACGATTTCGAGTGCAAAAACCCGAGCATCGGCGGCCTTATCGTGTATGACTACAACGATATGCCCTCGAACTTCAGATACACAAAGACGCTCTCGGAGCTGCTCGAAGAGAACGGCATACCCGGCATCTCCGGCGTTGACACGAGAAAGCTCACCCGCAGCATACGCGACTTGGGCTCGCGCCGTGTGCTCATAACCTCGCCCGATATCCCGGCTGAGGTCGCGGTGGAGATAATCAAAAATACCCCCGTCGCCCACGATGCGGTCAGCCGCGTCAGCTGCAAAAAGCGCTGGTATTCGCGCACGTCGAACCCGCAGTTCAATGTCGTTGCGATAGACTGCGGCATGAAGCTCAATATTGTGCGCAGCCTCAACAAGTTCGGCTGCAACGTCGTTGTCGTGCCCTATGACACGCCGGCTGATGAAATTGAGTTCATGAAGCCCGACGGAGTGTTTCTCTCAAACGGTCCCGGCGACCCCGAGGATGTGACTCCCGTCATAAACACGGTCAGGGCGCTTCGCGGCAAATATCCGATTTTCGGCATCTGCCTCGGACATCAGATGATATCCCTCGCCTACGGCGCAAAGACATATAAGCTCAAGTTCGGTCACCGCGGCGGAAACCACCCGGTCATGAACCTCGACACCAACAAAATAGAGATAACCTCGCAGAACCACAGCTATGCCGTTGACCCGAAAACGGTCGAGGGCACCGATCTCGAAGTGACGCACATAAATCTTCTCGACAATACCGTCGAGGGAGTAAGATGCAAGAAAGACCTTGTGTTCAGCGTGCAGTATCACCCCGAGAGCGCGCCCGGTCCGCAGGACAGCAGCTATCTGTTCGGTCAGTTTATCGACTATATGAAGGAGGCGAAGGAGCGTGCCTAAGAGAACTGATATAAAAAAGGTGCTCGTTATCGGCTCGGGTCCTATAGTCATCGGTCAGGCTGCCGAGTTCGACTATGCGGGAACTCAGGCGTGCCTCGCCCTGCGTGAGGAGGGCTACGAGGTCGTCCTCGCGAACTCGAACCCCGCAACGATAATGACCGATACTACCATAGCCGATAAAGTCTATATGGAGCCGCTGACGCTCGAATATCTCGCGCGTATCTGCCGCTATGAGCGCCCGGACGCGATAGTCCCCGGCATCGGCGGTCAGACCGGACTCAACCTTGCGATGCAGCTCGCGAAGAAGGGCGTTCTCAAGGAGTGCGAGATAGAGCTGCTCGGCACTGATGCCGAGAGCATTGAGCGCGCCGAGGACAGAGAGCTGTTCAAAGAGCTCTGCGAGAGCATCGGCGAGCCGATTGTTCCCTCGCAGATAACCTACAGCATCGAAGAGGGTCTTGAGGCGGCGGAGAAGATAGGCTACCCCGTTATCCTGCGCCCCGCGTTCACGCTCGGCGGAACGGGCGGCGGCTTCGCCTATGACCCCGACGAGATGCGCGACATGATGAAGAACGCGCTTGCGCTCTCGCCCGTGCATCAGGTGCTCGTCGAAAAGAGCATAAAGGGCTACAAAGAGATAGAATACGAAGTGATACGCGACGCGAACGACACCGCTATCACCGTCTGTAATATGGAAAACCTCGACCCCGTCGGCATTCATACCGGCGACTCGATAGTCGTCGCGCCCAGCCAGACGCTGACGAATAAAGAATATCAGATGCTCAGGGATTCCGCGCTCAAAATTATCCGCGCCCTGGGAGTAAAGGGCGGCTGCAACGTTCAGTTTGCGCTCGACCCCCATTCGTTCCGCTACTATGTTATTGAGGTCAACCCCAGAGTTTCGCGCTCGTCCGCCCTCGCTTCAAAGGCGAGCGGATATCCGATAGCGCGTGTCTCGGCGAAGATAGCGGTCGGCATGGATCTGCATGAGATACAGCTTGCAAACACCCCTGCCTGCTTCGAGCCCTCGCTCGACTATGTCGTGACCAAGATGCCGCGCTTCCCGTTCGACAAGTTCCCCGCCGCGCACAACACGCTTTCGACCCAGATGAAGGCGACCGGCGAGGTCATGAGCGTCGGACGCACTTTTGAGGAGAGCCTGCTCAAGGCGATACGCTCGCTCGAAGAGAGCAAGAACCACCTGCATATGGAGAAGTTCGACTCGGCGCATATGAGCGTTGACGAGCTGCTCGAATATATCAAAGAGGGCACAGACGACCGTCTCTATGCAATATCCCAGCTGATGTGGATGGGCGTTGACCCGTCGCTTATCTGCGATATAACGCATATAGATATGTTCTTCCTCGACAAGATAAAGAAGATAGTCGATTTCGAGAAGGAGATGGAGGCGAATCCCGGCTCCGACATTCTTCTGCGCGAGGCAAAGCGCCTCGGCTTCTCCGATTCGTATATCGCCGAGCTCTGGAAAGAGAGCGAGGACAGCATATATGAGCGCAGATGCAAAGAGGATATCTTCCCCGACATACAAGATGATCGACACCTGTGCGAGCGAGTTCGACAGCTATGTGCCCTATTTCTACTCGACCTACGCGAGCGAGAACGAGTCCGTTGTGTCGAACAAAAAGAAGATAATAGTCTTAGGCTCAGGTCCTATCCGTATAGGACAGGGCGTTGAGTTTGACTATTCGACCGTCCACGCTGTCCATGCCATTCAGCAGCTCGGCTATGAGGCGATAGTTATAAACAATAACCCCGAGACCGTTTCGACCGACTATACCACTGCCGACAAGCTCTATTTCGAGCCCCTGACGACAGAGGATGTCATGAATATAGTACATCTTGAAAAGCCGGAGGGCGTTATAGTCACCCTCGGCGGTCAGACTGCCGTCAACCTCGCGGCTCCGCTTGCAAGGCGCGGCGTGAAGATAATCGGCACCGACTGCGACGCCATTGAGCGCGCGGAGAACAGAGACGCGTTTGACGCCGTTATAAAATCTCTCGGCATCCCGAACCCGAAAGGCGAGGCTGTTACGGATATCGAGACCGGTGCGGCTGTTGCCGCGCGCATAGGCTACCCCGTGCTTGTGCGCCCGAGCTTCGTGCTCGGCGGCAGGGCGATGGAGATAGTCGCTAACGAGACTATGCTCAGAAAATATCTCAAGAACGCCGTTGAGGTCGATGAAGACAAGCCCGTGCTCATAGATAAATATCTTATGGGCAAGGAAGTTGAGATAGACGCCATCTGCGACGGCAGTGAGGTGTTCATTCCCGGCATAATGGAGCTCGTCGAGCGTACCGGCGTCCACTCGGGCGACAGCACGAGCGTGTATCCGCCGTTCTCTATTTCGCAGAAGGTCAGAGACACGATAGCCGAATACACCACAAAGCTCGGACTCGGCATAGGCATAGTCGGTCTGTTCAATATACAGTTTATAGTTGACAGCGACGAGAGCGTCTATGTTATCGAGGTCAATCCCCGCGCTTCGCGAAGTGTGCCGTTCCTTTCAAAGTCCACCGACTGCAACCTTGTCCGCATCGCGACAAAGGTCATGCTCGGCCAGAGCCTGCACGATCAGGGCATAACCGATATGCGCCTGCCCGACGGCAAGCGCTGGTATGTCAAAGCCCCGGCGTTCTCGTTCGAGAAGCTGACCGGCATGGACGCATATCTCTCGCCCGAGATGAAATCGACCGGCGAAGCGATAGGCTACGACAAGCGCCTGAACCGTGCGCTCTACAAGGCTCTTCAGGCGTCCGGAGTCAAGATGAAAGAATACGGTACTGTAATAGTCACCCTTGCCGATGAGGATAAAGAAGAGGCTCTGCCGCTCGTCAAGCGCTTCTATCACCTCGGCTTCAATATCGAGGCGACCGCCGGAACCGCGGCGTTCCTCAAGAAGCACGGCATACGCACCCGCGTGCGCGGCAAGCTCAGCGAGGGCAGCACCGAGATCCTCGATTCTATCCGCGCGGGCTATGTCAGCTATGTTATAAACACGCGCGCCATTCTCTCCGGCGTCCACTTTGAGGACGGCGTTGAGATCCGCCGCTGTGCCGTCCAGAACGGCGTGACGATATTCACCTCCCTCGACACCGTGAAGATAGTCCTCGATGTTCTCGAAGAGATAACCCCCGAGATATCGACCATAAATGGCGACGGCGAGAACTGATTTCAACAACCCTTATTATATTAAAAGACCTCCCGGAGCGGGAGGTCTTTTGCTTTTGCTGAAAATAAACCGCCGAACGGCACGAACCGACGGCGGATTGATATTTTAATTTACGCCTTGCCCTTTTGCAGCAGCACTCTCAGAGGTCCCTCAAAGACGAGCTGATTGATAAAAAACGCCTTTATGTCGTTCGGGCTGCAAAACATTTTTTCTGCGCCCTGCGGAGAGCGAGGTCTGCTCCCTTATCGTGCGCGAGACGAAGCCGACGCAGGTGTCGCGCCCGCGCTGCTTCGGGATTATCCGCAGATAGAGCAGTGCGAGCCCGATGTAGCTGTACTTATATTCGTCGGCGTTCGATGTCATGTGCTTTATGATGCGCTCTACATTGCGGAGCTCCGCCTCCGTTACGGGCAGAGCGAATAGCGCGCAGGGGACATCCGTGCCTTTATAAGTCGGGTGGAGGTCAAAGTCCTCGGTCATGAATCCGCGCTTGCCCGTGAAGCTGAAAAATTTCGGGTAGTGTTCGTCCGTGCTTATCGACATGTGGGAGTATTCCCAAAGCCCTATTCTTTTTATAGTTCGCGAGACCTTATCCGGATAGTCGGTGAGCATAATATAGACGGTGCGGTCTTTTCTGTTCATTCGGCATACTCCCCCTTGTAATATTTTTTAGTATATGCTAACATTATAAACAACTAAAGTTGTCTAATCAAGAAACTGTTTTACAAATTGGTAAGATAAACGACTAAATATAAAAAGAGGCGTTTAAATGGTGAATAAAAACGATTTGAGATATATCAAAACGGAGCGGCTGATAGTACATACATATGTCGATATGCGCCTGCGCGACCCGTCACCCGTCAAAGTCAGCGATCTGTGCCGGGAGGCGCTGATAAATAAAACGACATTCTATTCCCACTATGACACCATGGAGAGCCTGCGTCGGCACATCTGCCGCGAGACCGTCGCCGATATCCTCGGCCGCTGCGACTGCGCCCGGATGGCGTTCAGCGATACATACGCCTTTGTTTCAGAGCTGGTCGGCGCGATATCGCGCGAAGAGCGGCTCATCCGCGCGCTCTACGGCGATGATGTGACTTCACTGCTCAACGATGCGGAGGAGGCTCTTTTCAGAATCTATCTGCATGACGACGACGAGCCGGAGCGCAAAGAAAAAATAATCTTCTGCATCGGCGGAACATCAAGATTATTGCTCATGAACCCGGACGAGCATGGCATCCGCGCGGCGTCCGAGCTTATACGCACCGTCTTTAATCTCAACGAAAACAGAACATTAAAAATCTTCAGCGCCGAGGTCACAAATTGTTTACAAACATATTGTTGACAATCGGCGCGCATATATGTATAATGTGTAGCGTGCTACACTTAATATTGTTGAAAACAGCTTTACGGAAAGGAGATCGCTATGGAGCATATCGGATATTTTTTCAAGCGTATAGACAACCGCCTGAAGTCGAACGCCGATGCAGAACTCGGCAAGCACGGGCTGACTTTTGCGCAGTCGCGGATCATAAGATTTCTCGCCGAGCGCGGAGGTCAGACAACCCAGAAAGAGATTGAAGACTACGCCCATGTCTCACATCCGACGATTGTCGGCATAGTCACGCGCATGGAGCAGAGCGGCTTTCTCAGCACCTGTACCGACCCGTCGGACAAGAGAAACAAGGTCGTGCGGCTGACCGATAAGGCGAAAGACATCAATCTCGAGATACGCCGTTCGATTGATAACGGCGAGCGGGCGATGCTCAAATCGTTCAGCGAAGAAGAAGTCGAACAGCTCCGCGGATATCTCATAAGGATATGCGATAACCTTGATATTGACAGCAGTCCCGGATGCAAACCGGAAAGCGGAGCAAAGAAAGAAAAGAGGGAGTGAGAATATGATAAAAACTTTGTTGAAGAGCATGCGCCAATACAAAAAAGTATCATGGGCGACTATCTTTTTCTCCACGTTTGAAGTCGTGTTCGAGATAGTTATCCCGCTTTGTATGTCGGGTCTTATCGACAACGGCATCGAGGGCGGCGTGATGTCCATGGTCTGGAAATACGGTCTTGCGCTGCTATTCCTCGCGGTGTTCCAGATGGTGACGGGAATGCTTGCGGCGTTCCTCGGCTCGCGCGCGTCCGCCGGGTTCGGCGCGAATCTGCGCAGCGATATGTATGATAATGTTCAGACCTTCGCATTCTCGAACATCGACAAATTCTCGACCGCGTCGATAGTCACGAGACTGACGACGGATGTCACAAATATTCAGAACGCCTATCAGATGCTCATAAGAATAGCAATACGCGGACCGGTTATGCTGATTTTCGCCATGATAGTCTCGTTCAGAATCGACAGCCAGATTTCGCTTATGTTCATTGCGATTATACCTGTCCTCGCGGCTCTGCTCGTGCTGATAATCATCAAGGTGCACCCCGTGTTCAAGCGCGTTTTCCACACCTACGATGAGCTCAACAACGTCGTTCAGGAGAATGTGCGCGGCATAAGAGTCGTCAAGTCCTTCAATCAGGAGGAGCACGAGATAAGCAAGTTCGAGAAGATATCCGAGAAGATATACAAAGACTTCGCAAAAGCGGAGCGCCTTATTGCGCTCAACTCGCCGATCATGCAGGTCTGCATGTATACCTGCATGATACTCATCTCATGGCTCGGTGCGAAGGCGGTCATCGCCAGCGGCAACAACGCAGCACTCGGTCTGACCACCGGCTCGCTCACCGCGCTGTTCACCTACGCCATGCAGATACTCATGAGCCTCATGATGCTCTCCATGGTCTTTGCCATGATGATAATCGCGAGCTCTTCCGCTCAGCGTATAGCTGAGATACTCAACGAAAAGACCGATATCTCGAACCCCGCGAACCCCGTTCTCGAAGTCAAAGACGGCGAGATAGATTATAAAAATGTCAATTTTGCCTATGCTTCAAAGGCGGACACCAAGGTGCTCGACAATGTCAACGTGCATATAGCCTCCGGCGAGACGGTCGGCATAATCGGCGGCACGGGTTCGTCGAAGTCTTCGTTCGTTCAGCTCATACCGCGCCTTTACGATGTAACGGGCGGTGAAGTGATGCTCGGCGGCGTGGATGTCAGAAGCTACGACCTCGATACCCTGAGAAACTCGGTCGCAATGGTGCTCCAGAAGAACGAGCTGTTCTCCGGCACGATATCCGAGAACCTGCGCTGGGGCAACGAGAACGCGACCGATGATGAAATAAAGCACGCCTGCGAACTCGCTCAGGCGGATGAATTTGTCAGCGCGATGCCCGACGGCTACAACACCTATATCGAACAGGGCGGCACTAACGTCTCCGGCGGTCAGAAGCAGAGGCTGTGCATAGCGCGCGCCCTGCTCAAGAATCCCAAGGTGCTCATTCTCGACGACTCGACAAGCGCCGTCGATACCCACACCGACGCGCTGATTCAAAAGGGACTTTCGCAGTATATGCCCGACACGACGAAGATAATTATAGCCCAGCGCATAAGCTCGGTTCAGAACGCGGACAAAATACTCGTGTTCGACAACGGCAGAATAATCGCGCAGGGCACGCATGACGAACTGCTGAAATCCTGCGATATCTATCGCGAAGTTTATGAATCCCAGCAGAAGGGAGGAAACGACGATGAGTAAGCCTATGCCCATGCACGGAGGACCCAAGGGCATGCCCGGCGGACCCGGAATGCAGCCCAGAAAGCTCGACAAGAAAACGCTCAAGCGTCTGCTCTCTTATCTCAAAAATTATAAAGGCACGATAGTCCTCGTCACAATCTGCATCCTGCTCAGCGCAGTTGCGGGTGCGGCGTCATCGATGTTCCTCCAGACGCTTATCGACGATTATATAACCCCGATGGTCGGTCAGTCATCACCCGACTTCTCCGGCTTCATTCGCGCGCTGATAACCATGGCGGTCATCTATCTCATCGGCACGCTCTCGACGCTTATCTACAACCGCCGCATGGTCACTATAGCGCAGGGAACGCTCAAGACCATACGCGATGAGATGTTCGAGAAGATGCAGCGCCTGCCGATAAGATATTTTGATTCGCACACCCACGGCGACACGATGAGCCTCTACACAAACGATACGGATACCCTACGCCAGATGCTCGCGCAGTCGATGGGTCAGCTGATTTCTTCTGCGTTCACCGTCGCGGCGGTATTTTGCTGTATGCTCTATATCAGCGTCGGTCTGACGCTCGTTGTGTGCATATCGCTGTTCTTTATCATGCAGATAATCAAGAGAGTTGTCGGCAAGAGCGGCGCGTATTTCGTAGCCCAGCAGAGATCCCTTGCGGATCTTGACGGATATATCGAAGAGATGATAAACGGTCAGAAGGTCATAAAAGTCTTCTGCCACGAAGAGCAGTCGAAGAAAGAAATGAAGCAGCGCAACACCGAATGGGAGCACAACGCCGCGAACGCAAACGGCCACGCGACCTCGATGATGCCCATGACGAACGCGTTCGGATATTTTCTGTATATCCTGCTCGCCGTTATAGGCTCATATATGGCTATCGCCGGCACGAAGAATCTCGGACTGACGGGCATCAACACGCTGTCTCTCGGCATGATAGCCTCGTTCCTCGTGCTCTCGCGCAATTTCATAAACCCGATATCCCAGATGTCGAACCAGTTCAACTCGATTGTCAACGCCCTCGCGGGCGCCGAGCGAATCTTCACATTTATGGACGAAGAGCCCGAGCCCGACGACGGATATGTTACCCTCGTAAACGCGAAAGAAGAGAACGGCGAGATAGTCGAAGTCAAGGAGCACACCGGAATGTGGGCATGGAAGCATCCCCACGGCGACGGCACTCTGACTTATACAAAGCTTGAGGGTCAGGTCGTTCTCGACCATGTCGATTTCGGCTACACACCCGAAAAGGAAGTCCTTCACGATATCACGCTCTACGCAGAGCCGGGTCAGAAGGTGGCTTTCGTCGGCGCGACCGGAGCGGGCAAGACCACGATAACAAACCTCATAAACCGCTTCTATGACATAGCGGACGGCAAGATACGCTATGACGGAATAAACATCAACAAGATAAAGAAAGCCGATTTGCGCCGCAGTCTCGGCGTCGTGCTCCAGGATGTCAACCTGTTCACGGGCACTGTCATGGAGAACATCCGCTACGGCAACCCCGAGGCGACCGACGAGCAGTGCATCGCGGCGGCGAAGCTCGCAAATGCTGACGGCTTCATCCGCATGCTCCCGGACGGCTACAACACCGTGCTCAAGGGTGACGGCTCCGGACTCTCGCAGGGTCAGCGTCAGCTGATATCGATAGCCCGCGCGGCGGTCTCCGACCCGCCCGTCATGATCCTCGACGAGGCGACATCTTCTATAGACACGCGCACCGAGGCTCTCGTCCAGGGCGGCATGGATAAGCTGATGAAAGGACGCACAGTCTTTGTTATCGCGCACCGCCTCTCGACCGTCCAGAACTCGGATGTTATAATGGTGCTCGACCACGGCAGAATAATCGAGCGCGGCAACCATGAAAAGCTCATCGCCGAAAAGGGCACATACTATCGCCTCTATACCGGCGCGTTTGAGTTGGAGTGATTGGCAGAGCTGCGATAATTGGCAAGTGAAAAAGCAGAATCTCCTGCCCGGGAGTTGTTCCCGGACAGGAGATTTTTGTATATAACGAGCTTTGGGCATTTCTGATTCTTGTCGGAATACAACGCAAAAATCCTACCAGACGAAAATTTCGGGTGGGATTGCTTTTTATCAGTCTTTTTTCCTGAGCTCCGCCATGGCGGCGAAGTGGAGAACATCGAACTCCTCGGGTGCGTTTTTCTCTGAGCATTCGGAGATGCTCGCGCTCCCAGTTTTCTATCTCCTCGGGTGTCAGCGACGCGCCGATTCCGCGGCAGGCTTTCGTCCTGCCGTTCCAGCTCTCGCGCGTGAAATGCACCTTCAGCTTCCACTCCTCGTGGTGCACGAGCTCGAACTTTTCTTTGTAGCAGGCGGGGATTTCTATCGGGTGCATTGTTTCGCCCGCGCCGCTCCAGTCGGGGCTGTATCTGAGCACGAGATCCTCGCTCATGCCGGCAATCTTGTCTTCAAACGGCAGCCACTCCATGCACAGTACAAGAAGACGCCCGTTGCTTTTTAGCATACGGCAGAGCTGAGGGATGAGCTTTTCGTGGTCGAAATACCAGAAGCACTGACAGGCGGTCGCGGCATCAAATGAAGCGTCCGGGAAGTCTACCTTTTCAGCCGGCATCGCGTAATAGCCGATGCCCATGTCCTGCGAGAGCTTCTTTGCCTGCTCTATCTGTTCGGGGGATATGTCCGTCCCCGTCCATTTTGCGCCGAAGCTGTACATGTTGCGCGGCAAAACGTCCGTGCCCGTGCCGAGATCGAGCACGCTCTGCCCCAGTCGAACGCCTTGCCGCCGTCGATTCTCTCGTCTTTTATATCGTGTTTTGACCCCGTCCGCATGACAGACAGGGTCAGATTAGTTTTATTTTATCTCCAGAGATTCATCCAGAAAGCGCCTTCAACGCCCGTGAACGAGATCAGCTGAGCCATGTTTACATATATGCACGCGACAGTCGAGACCGTGAATATCAAATCGACGAGCTTCTTTGCGCTCTCCGACTTGATGCTCTTATAGAGTGTGAACGCGATGACGAGCGCGCCGATGACCATCTGCCATGAGAAGTCCGCGTTGTAGCGCACGGCATAGCCGCTTTCCCACGAGGAGAAGATTATCGCGAGCGGCATGAGAATGCAGGTCACGCCGATAAGCAGGATGGGCAATACGCGCTTTTTCTTCTCGACGCGCTGCAATGCCTTGCTCGAGAAGAGATAGGCGAACATGGGCAGAGCGCGGTATATGATTCCGACGGATATAAGATTCTTGCCAGCGTCGTCGAAGAACATATAGCCGTTGAGCCCGAAGCGCTCCGCAGAGGAAGCAAGATGCGTGAATGTCTTGGGCGTGAAGTGCGGCATGTTCAGAAGATACGCATACATATTGATGAGCACATATTTCCAGTGGAACTCCGAGTGGGTGAAGTCGTTTATCGTCAGCGAATACTGAATGCCGAAGTCGAGCGGATTGTCGAAGCGCAGATAGTTATATACCATCTGCCCGAGGGCGATAACGCCGAGCGGAACGAGGGCTACAGCCGCATATTTGAAGAATGTGCGGGTCTTCTGCTTCTTTTCGAGTCCGTCGAGCGCTTTTTTGAGTCCGCCCGCGAAGAAGAACAGCGCGGCGATGCAATAGACCGCGAGCGTCGGGCGGCAGAGCACGGCGTAGCCGAGGAAGAACGAGGCAAAGCCGAGACGGACATATGAAATTTTGCCGTCCCAGAGAATATTCGAGGTCATGAGCAGATACGCGCCGATAGTCACGCACATGAATCCGCCGGAGATGGCGAGCTCATAGAACAGCGGACGCGCCGCGGAGAACATGATTCCCGAGGACATCTGCAAGGTTATCAGCCCCGCGAGCACCGTATTGGTCGGCAGACTGCGGAATTTTTTGTCTATCACCGCGAGATATATCTTCGTCAGGAATATTATTCCGACGAGCGCGAACATCAGCGTCGCCCAGCCGGTCGGGAAATAGCAGCCGGTTATCAGATGATACGGCAGGAACAGCGCGATGACCGGTCCGATGCCGTAATATGAGTAGTATTTGCCGTTATACAGGCAGTGATCCCAGAGAAAGTTGCCCGCGCCTATTTCAGCATCACGCCTTGTGTATTCATAGGGATTGTCCATTTTGAGCAGATCTTCGTCAGGCTCTTCGAGAAGGTTCACCTGATGATGCTCAAACGCGTCAACGAGCTCTTTGGTTATCTGGTCGCCCTCCTGCGAAGTGAAGCTGTAGTGCGTGGTCGACCAGCCTTTTTGCAGATTTGTGAATGTGAGATACACCGAAAATACCATTGCGGCGGCGGTTATGACTGCCGCGATGCGGGTGCAGTTGACTCTGTTGTCGGAGAATTTCTTGCGCGCTCCGGCGGGATTCGCTATAGCATAGATGATAATTATGGCGGCAGCAGCTATGAGCAGATATGTCAGGATAATTTCCGCTATGTGCAGCGCGCTTATCGACTGATTGAGCGTGATGCCCCTGAGCGTTGCGCTGTGATAGTCGTCGAGAGATATCTCGAGTCTGAGGCGCGACACTTCGCCGGAGAAGTTGCAGGTCATGACATTGTCGAGCCCGTTTTCGAGCGTGAGCTTTGCGATATTCGTGCGGTAATATGAGCTCGTTGAATCGGCGAAATCGACATAGACCTTGCCGCTGTTTGCCGACTCTCCGAAGTCGACATCGAACCCTATAGAACCGACGCGCGCGTCAATGCCGGTAAACTCTATCTCGGAATAGCCCTCGCCGAGGGTTATCGTGCCGTCGTCGTTATAAGTAATATTGGCTCCGTCCGCGCGGGAGAGGTCGAGCGGCTGCTCTTTGTATCCTCCGAGAAGCCTGTTTATCGGCGTGAAATTCATCACGCACAGGCTCACGACCGTTACTATAACAAACAGAACGGCAACGCATGCGGAAAGCTTTTTCAGAAATTTTCTGTTTTCTCTGTCCATAGGCACCTCACAAGTTTTTTGAAGTCAGCTAATTATACCCTATTCGGGGCAATTTTTCAAGTTTGTTGTTAAATCCGAAAAAGCGGAGTTATATAAAAAGACACGGCTCACATAAGCTGTGAACCGCGCCTTTTCTATTTTGCTATTCGATTAATACTTGACGTTGGTTATCTCGAGGAAGTTGTCGAGAACCGCGCTGCCGCTGAACTTGCTGCCGAGCACCTTGCCGGAGCCGGTGATAAGGACATGCATATACTGATAGAGATCTACCATATGATTGGTCTTGGGGTTGTAGGTGAGCACTGCGGTGCAGTCATAGTACTTGAGCGAATACTCAACATCCTTGACGACCTTCGTGACGTTGGGGTCGTTCTGGAGGGTGTTGTCGATATCGGCCTTTGCAAGGGGGCTGAACATCGTTCCGGTGAAGCCCTTGGAGATAACGCCCGTCTTGGGATCGCAGGGCTCGGGGTTGATATCCGCCTTGAGGACTATCGTTATCTTGTAGTTGCCGTTCGAGAGAACCTCGCACTTTGCGCTCTTTATCTTGCTGACATCGGTCAGCGTGCAGCCCTTTGTGGGATGCTGGTAGATCGGGAACCACTTCATATCGGTGCCCTTCGGATTGTTCTCGTGCTTCTTGCCCTTTGCATCCTTTTCGCTGGTCATGAACAGCTCGGCAACGGGAAGAGCCGCGTTGATAACAAAGCCGTCAAAGTTTCTCTTGTCCTTGGGCAGGGTCTGCCACTCGGACTTCTCATAGCCGACCTTGCTGCTCTTTGCGAGATTGAGAACGTCTCTGTAAGCGGCGAGGATCTCGGCATAGCTCTCGGGCTTGCCGTTCGAGGGCTTTGCGGAATTGTCGGCGGGAGCCTTGGTCTCGATAACGGTGTGCCCCTCTTTGTCGGTCACTATCTCGGTCTCGACCGCGGTGTCGTCGGAGGCTGCTTTCGAGGAGGCCTCGGGAAGCAGATCGTCCGCAATAGCGTCGCCGTTTATGGCAACGTCGCCGGCGGCAGTTGTGTCGTTGTTATCTTTGTCCTTCTTGCAGGCCGCAAAGCTTGCAATCATGGCGATCGCGAGCAGAAGAGCCGCGATTCTCTTGAGATTCTTATTCATTGTTTTCTATCCCCTTAGAAAAATCAATATTTGAAGTTGGAATAGCTTACATACGATGTTCCGGTAGCGGTGGGCTTGCCAATACCGATGTCGATATTGACGGTGATATCAAACTTGACATCGAGCTTGACGAAATGACCGGTAGCGGCGTCGATGGTTGCGGTAACGACTGCGCCCGAGTAGCTCTCGGTGACCTTTGCGCCGCCGTAAACTTCGTCGATGGCGTCGTAGATGCAGCTGGCTCTCTTGTGGTCATAGTAACCCTTGTCCTTGTCGCCGACGCAGATTCCGCTCTTGTCGAGGGGAGCGTTGCAGGTCGCGGTGCCCTTGGTTGCATAGGAATTGCCGTTCTTGATGTTGATGGTGATTATGTAGTTCGAGCCGCTCTGCTTGCAGGAAGCTGCGGTGACGTCGCCGGTGCCGAGGGTCGAAGCTCTGAGAAAATACTTGTTTGTGTCGGTATTCCACTGACCCTTGGTGACGGTTTCGTTGTAGGCGTTCTCGGCACCGATGCCCATGAACTTGTAGATAAGGCTCTTGAACTGCTTGACAACAGCGTTTGCCTCGATCTTCTCGTTCTTGGTCTCTCTGTGCTTCGTGAAGCCGACCTTGCCGGAGACGGCTGCCTTTGTGGCGGCATTGTAATAGTTGAGGATATCCGCGGTGCTCGAGGGGGCCTTGTTGCCCTTCGAGGTGACTACGGGAGCCTTGCCGCTGTCGGCGGGCTTGGTCTCGATGACCTTGCCGGAAGCGTCGGTAACGGTCTCAATTTCGGTGGACTCGGCAGAAGCGTCCTCACTTGAGGCCTCTGCGGGGGTGCTCTCGTCGGCGACGGTGTTGTTAGCGTCTGCGGAGCTCTCGGAGGGGGCTGTGGAATCGCCGTTGTCCTTGTCGCTCTTGCACGCCGCGAACGAGAATATCATCGCGAGGACAAGAAGCAGGGAAGCGATCTTCAGAAGATTCTTTTTCATGTCAAAAACCTTTCATAAAATATTTTCGGGTATTTCCGCCCGTTTTTTGTGCTGCACTTTACAAGGCAACACAGCGCACTATAAATTTACACTAATTAACTAATAATGTCAAGTAAATTTTGATAAAAACAAAATTAATAACGCCGTGTTTTTATGCAAGATAACATCACAGACTGCCTTTTAGTAATAGATTGTTTACATTCGCTTTTATAAAGTTATGGAAATTCTCCGAAAGTTATGATATAATATCAAGGTATATGTGCTCTGGCGCATAAGATACACCCCGAAAGGAGTCTGCGGCATGGCGGAGAAAAAGCTCATCTCATGGAATGTCAACGGAATAAGAGCGTGCATCGGCAAGGGCTTTTCCGAGGCTTTTGCGGCGCTTGATGCCGATATCCTCTGCCTGCAGGAGACGAAGGTTCAGGCGGGGCAGGTCGACTTTGCGCCCGAGGGCTATCACTGCTACTGGAACTACGCCGAGAAAAAGGGCTATTCCGGCACGGCGGTCTTTTCGCGCGAAGAGCCTCTGAGCGTGTCATACGGCATCGGCATTCCCGAGCACGACCGCGAGGGGCGCGTGATAACGCTCGGATTTGAAAAATTCTATTTCGTCTGCGTCTATACCCCCAATTCGCAGGACGGGCTCGCACGGCTCGACTACAGAATGACATGGGAGGACGCGTTCAGGGACTATCTTCTCTCGCTCGACAGGGACAAGCCCGTAATAGTCTGCGGCGATATGAATGTTGCGCACAACGAGATAGATTTAAAGAACCCCAGACGAACCGCAAGAACCCCGGCTTCACGGACGAAGAGAGAAGCAAGATGACCGAACTGCTCTCCGCGGGCTTTACTGATACATTCAGATATTTCTATCCCGACGTCGAGGGGCAGTACAGCTGGTGGAGCTACCGCTTCAAATCGCGCGAGCGGAACACGGGCTGGCGCATCGACTATTTCCTCTGCTCCGAGCGGCTCAACAGCCGGCTTACCGGCGCGAAAATACATCAGGAGATATTCGGCTCCGACCATTGCCCGGTCGAGCTGACTGTCGATATATAAAAAAGCGCCGCCGAAAAGGCGACGCAGGAAAGCTTGATTTTATATTGAGTTTTCGCTGAAGTCGATAACAAGCTTGTCGCGCTTCATCTCGAGCTTCGTGTATTTCACTCCCGCGGCGTCGAACATTCTTTTCGATGCGCGCACGCTGTCGGTGTTGCGGTACTTGTCGCTGATATAAATTACCTCTTTTATCCCGCTCTGGATTATCGCCTTGGCGCATTCGTTGCAGGGGAAAAGCGCGACATAGACCTTGCATCCGCGCAGGTCGCCGCTGGCGTTCAATATCGCATTGAGCTCTGCGTGGCAGACATAGGCGTATTTTGTGTTAAACGCGCTGCCCTCGCGCTCCCACGGGAACTCGTCGTCGTCGCAGCCGGAGGGGAAGCCGTTATAACCGACGGACATTATCCTGTTTCTGTCGTTTACGATGCAGGCGCCCACCTGGGTGTTCGGATCCTTGCTCCTGCAAGCCGAGAGCATCGCGATCCCCATAAAATACTCGTCCCACGAGATATAATCGCTTCTTTTAGGCATTTTTCACCGCTCCGTTTCCCTTATAATAGCATAATATATCAACCCGATATTAACATATCCAAGCCGTTAAGGCAAGAAGAAATTTTTGAGGTGACTTTCTATGGGTCTTTTAAAGAAAATTTTCGGAGACTACTCTTCGAGAGAAATCAAGCGTATCACGCCGATAAAGGACAAGGTGCTCGCGCTTGACGAGGAATATTCAAAACTCACCGACGAGGAGCTCAAAGCAAAAACCCCTTATTTCAAGGAGCGCCTCGCCAACGGCGAGACCCTTGACGATATCCTGCCCGAGGCGTTCGCCGCCTGCCGCGAGGCTTCGTGGCGTGTGCTCGGGATGAAGCACTTCCCCGTGCAGATTCTCGGCGGTATCGTTCTGCATCAGGGACGCATCGCGGAGATGAAGACCGGCGAGGGCAAAACGCTCGTCGCAACGCTCCCCGCTTATCTCAACGCGCTCTCCGGCAACGGAGTCCACATCGTCACGGTCAACGACTACCTCGCACGCCGCGACAGCGAGTGGATGGGCAAGGTCTACCGCTTCCTCGGACTCAAGGTCGGTCTGATAATCCATGAGAAGAACAACGACGAGCGCCGTGAGGCATATGCCGCCGACATAACCTACGGCACGAACAACGAGATGGGCTTCGACTATCTGCGTGACAACATGGTGCCCTACAAAGAGCTCAAGGTTCAGCGCGGTCACTCCTTTGCAATAGTTGACGAGGTTGACTCGATACTTATCGATGAGGCGAGAACGCCTCTTATCATATCCGGCCGCGGCGACCGCTCGACCGACCTCTACAAGCAGGCGAACTCCTTCGCCCGCACGCTCAACTTCGAGCGCATAAAGGAGCTTCG
>ENA-OQET01000195-OQET01000195.1-human-gut-metagenome-genome-assembly--contig:-NODE-195-length-33059-cov-3.936445_pt1 | contig 33059 bp, 40 predicted proteins | sample MGYA00242800_ERZ504645 | MGnify/ENA primary metagenome ERZ504645 (study PRJEB26092, sample SAMD00036308) | human gut metagenome | host: Homo sapiens | study: EMG produced TPA metagenomics assembly of... | reverse complement strand
TGATGTGCCTTGCCCGTAACTCTCAGACCTTTTAATATTTTCAGAATATCGCTTTTAACCTTAACAGGGCATAAAGCAGGGGAGAACGAAACAACCTTATGACCGAAATTTTTAAGATAATCAATTGCACTTGCGTTTCCGCCAAGCTTAGGCGCGGCTTTTGAACCGTTTGCAATCACAAGCTTGTTGCATATGAAATCGTACTTTTTCTCGCTGTCATCAGACGAAATTTTAAACCGTTTGAAACGTTTTTTTATAGAATGGACATTCTGTTCCGTGAAAACATCTATTCCGAGTGTTTCAACCCGTAACCGCAGAACATCCAGCACAGATGCGGCGTGTTTGCTTATCGGGTAATATCTGCCCTCGTTATCGTAAAAACTTAAAAGACCTAAGTCTTTAAAAATATTCGCTATCTCATCACCGCTGAATCTTTCAAAAATTTTTTACTCTGCTTTTTGAAAGAACCCACATATTTATCGGGGGATATACGGTGATTTGTCAGATTACACCTGCCGTTGCCTGTTGACATCAGCTTTTTGCCTAATCTGTCATTTTTTTCGATTATTGCAATTTTCTTTGAACGGTCATGTTTCTTTGCTGTAATTGCACACATAAGTCCCGATGCACCGCCGCCGATTATAATTGCATCATATATAGTTTTCTTTTCCATTTTATAAATTCACCAAAAAAATAAGGGCAGCGATGTGCTGCCCAAAATTATTTACGGAGCAAAAATAAAGTTGATTCCGTTTGCAACAAGTACCGAACCAATACCCATTATAATGCCTGCGATAACAACACCGCACATAACGGCTATAACGCTTTTCTTAAATCCGAGGTCAAGAATACTTGCCGCAAGTGTACCTGTCCATGCACCTGTGCCGGGAAGAGGGATGCCTACGAAAAGCATAAGTGCAACAAACATTCCGTTGCCTGCTTTTGCCTCAAGTTTTCTGCCGCCTTTTTCGCCTTTTTCAAGACAGAAAGAAAAGAATCTGCCGATAAACTTCTTGTCTGAACCCCAAACAAGAACCTTTCTTGCAAAGAGGTAGATAATCGGAACCGGGAGCATATTGCCTAAAATGCAGACTACATATGTCCAAAAAAGATTTAAGTCATTTGCAACCGCAACAGGCACAGCACCTCTGATTTCTACTATCGGAACCATTGAAATAAAAAATACTATTAAATACCACATATTTGCTCCTTAGAAATTATATTTTGCCAATACCTGATAAGTATAACAGATTTAAAAGATTTTTTTCAATATTTGAGCAAGATAAAATCTTCCATAATACAGCCTTAAAATTTGATTTATTTATACATTATGATAAATAATTATTCAAAAGTTGACATTGACTGAATAATCTGTAAAATATATTGTGGAGTGATTTGATGAAAACGAATTCCTGTTCAATGCGATTCAGAATAATTATGTTTGTTTTGACCGCGTCAGTGATTGCATTTGCGTTTATTCATTCTTCAATGCCGTCAGTTGAGTCGGCACAAGAGAGTGAAAGCGTCCTTGATTTTGTCACAGTAATTTTAAAATTATTCGGAATTGAGCCGAATCTTTCGGACCACATAATCAGAAAGCTTGCTCATTTTACGGAATATACCGTTCTTGGAGCATTGCTCTGTTCATGTTCCTATTCATTTGACAGAATCAAACCGATAAAATTCATACCTTACACCGTTTCTATCGGACTGTTTACCTGTTTTATTGATGAAACAATCCAACTTGGGGTTGAGGGAAGATCGGGACAGGTGAGCGATATGTGGATTGACTTTTTCGGTGTGTTGCTCGGTACGGCTGTAATGCTTGTTGCATTTTGGATTTACAGGAAGATACGAAAGATCAACTAACTATATGTATGCGAATAAGGAAGGAATCAGTATGGGAAATATGGAAAATTCAGTAAAGCCCCATGAAAATAAAATGGGAACTATGCCAATGACAAGGCTCATTCTGACAATGAGTCTGCCTGCAATTTTTTCAATGACAATTCAGGCAATGTATAATGTTGTTGACAGTATTTTTATCGGCAACTATGACGCAGACGGACTGACCGCAACTTCGCTTGCTTATCCTCTGCAAATGCTTTTGATTGCGTTTGCAGTCGGTACGGCAGTCGGTGTAAACTCGTTTGTTTCAAGAAAATTAGGTGAGAAAAATTTTGTTCAGGCAAACGACGGAGCAACTCACGGCCTTGTAACCTGTATTTTTAATTATGTAATATTTTTATTGCTCGGACTTTTTGCAGTTCGCCCGTTTATGGCAATGTACACGCAGAATTGAGGCTATTCTAAATTACGGAATCCAGTATCTGACGGTTGTACTTTGCTTCTCGTTCTTTTCAATTGTACAGATTATGGTTGAAAAAACGCTTCAGGCAACAGGCAATATGATATTCCCGATGTTATCCCAGCTTTTCGGTGCAATTGTAAATATTATTTTTGACCCGCTCCTGATTTTCGGTATAGGAATTTCCCTGAAATGGGTGTTCTCGGTGCGGCAATTGCTACTGTATTCGGTCAATTTTGCGGTATGGCTTTCTGCCTTTGCATTCTTTTTCTTTAAGAATAACGAAGTTAAAGTTTTCGTTCAAACATTTTCAAATTGAACGGTTCCACATTGAAATCTATCTATGTTGTAGGCTTTCCGTCTGTAATTATGCAGTCAATCGGTTCGGTTATGATTATCGGACTCAATGCAATTCTTGCTGTTTCGGAGGCTGCCGTTACTGTTCTCGGTATCTATTATAAATTACAGAGCTTTGTATTCATGCCTTGTTTCGGACTCAATCAGGGCGTAATGCCGATTATCGGTTATAACTACGGTGCAAGAAAGAAAAAGAGAATGTATTCCGCTTTAAAGCGCGGCATCATCATTGGCGTAATTATTATGGCGGTCGGCACAATTCTTATGTGGACAATCCCCGAACAGCTTATTGCTATGTTTGGCGGCACACAGGATATTATGGATATCGGTGTTCCTGCATTCAGAATCATCAGTCTTTGCTTTATTCCTGCCGCTGCCGGCATTATCTTTACAACACTTTTTCAGGCAGTCGGAAAGGGACTGCGCAGTCTTATTATGTCGTTCTGCCGTCAGCTTGTACTCATTCTTCCGATTGCGTGGGTGCTTTCTATGGTGTTTGATTATACAGCCGTATGGTATGCATTCCCGATTGCGGAATTTTTCTCGTTAATGCTTGCAATTGCATTTTTTGTCAACCTTACAAAAGGCGATTTCAAAAGACTTGACCAAAAGATTGAATGACACAGTTAAATTTGTTCACCTCATTGCATATATTGCATTGAGGTGATTTTTTTGACAGAAAATAATGATAACAGAAATACCATTACATATGACGATGACTGGAAATCTGTTTCATATTCAGAATACCCTAAGGCATCGGAGGAGCTTGATTCAGATGAGGAGGATGTGAACTCTTTATCGGCTGAAAATAGTGATGAAAAGAAAAATTCTCCGAAACAGCTTGTGATAACGATTCAGCTTGTGTGTTGTATCCTTATAGCTCTTGCGGCTTTTTTGCTTAATTTATTCGGCGGTGAGGTCTATGCCGCAACACGGGAATGGTACTATTCAAACCTTGAAAAATCCGTTGTTTTTGATACGGGCGATAATAAAATAGATTTATCAAATCTGTTTACTGCAACAAGCGATGAAGTTTCGTCTGCTGAACATTGATTTTACGGTTTCGTATTCACTCGTTTGTCTTGGCGCAATATGTGTGATACTGAATATATTTTTAGGATTTCTATGTTGCGTTATGGCTGTGATTATTCATGAGTGCGGTCATCTTTTTGCAATGCTCATTTGCAAATCTCAGCCTGATAAAATCAAAATTTCGCTGTTTGAAATCAAGATTACCAACTCTTCAAGGCAGTTAAACACAACCCGTCAGAACATTTTTATAATTTTTTTCGGACCTTTAGTCAATTTCATTTGTTTTATTCTGTTTTATCTGTTATACTTATGTAACAGTGAATTTTTATTGCCGATTGCCATGGCGAACCTTTGCACGGGACTTTTTAATATGCTGCCGGTTATGTCGCTTGACGGCGGACAGCTTATGTATGTTATTCTGTGCAGAAAATTCTCGGAAAAATCAGCCGAAAGAATCATAAATATAACTGCTGTTATAATTCTTTTTCCGCTGACGGTACTCGGCTTTATGGTTTTGCTAAATTCAAAATATAATTTTTCGCTGTTGTTTGTGTGTGCTTATCTCATTGCGTCACTTTTATGTAAAAATCAACAGGTACTACTGACGGAGGATTTCTATGGTCAGCAAAGAAAGTTGAAAAAATTTACTTCTGAAAGTTCAAAAGCCGGGAAGATATGTCGGCGGTGAACTCAACGAAGTAATCAAGGATAAAAAGAAAGTAGATTGCAGATTTGCTTTCTGCTTTCCCGATACCTATGAAGTAGGTATGTCCCATCTCGGAATGAAAATTCTTTACAGTCTTATGAACGCTGTACCGTACATTTGGTGTGAAAGAGTTTTTGCCCCATGGGTTGATATGGAAGAAGAGATGATAAAACACAATATTCCGCTTTATGCGCTTGAAAGCGGAGATCCCGTGTCCGATTTTGACTTTATCGGTTTCACTCTTCAGTATGAACTCAGCTTTACAAATATGCTCAATATGCTCAGGCTTTCGGGTGTGCCGATTAAAAGCTGTGACAGAAAAGAACTTAAAAACATAGTAGTTGCAGGCGGACCGTGTGCCTGCAACCCCGAGCCGATTGCAGATTTTGTCGATATTTTCTTCATCGGTGAGGGTGAAGAGGTTGACCTTGAGGTTATTGAACTTTTCAGGAAGTGCAGAGCCGAGGGTAAATCAAAACAGGAGTTTCTTGAACTCTCATCTAAAATTGAGGGTGTATATGTTCCTGCACTCTATGATGTAACGTATAACGAGGACGGCACAATCAAGTCATTCACTCCAAAAGGAGAGGCTCCCGCTAAAATCCACAAGCGTATTATGCTTGATATGGACAAGTCGTTCTATCCTGATAATTTTGTAGTTCCGCTCGTTGAGATAGTTCATGACAGAGCGGTTCAGGAAATTTTCCGTGGCTGTATAAGAGGCTGTCGTTTCTGTCAGGCGGGCATGATTTACCGTCCCGTCCGTGAAAAATCTCCCGAAACTATAAATAAACAATGCAGAGCATTATGTGATAACACGGGTTATGATGAAGTTTCGCTATCTTCACTCAGTTCAAGTGACTACAGTCAGATTGTACCGTTGCTTGACAAGCTAAATGAGTGGAGCAAAGACGAAAAAGTCAGCATTTCACTTCCGTCACTGCGTGTTGACGGCTTTACAGATGACATTATGAATAAGATTAAAACCGTACGCAAGAGCGGACTTACCTTTGCTCCGGAGGCAGGCAGTCAGCGTATGCGTGATGTTATCAATAAAAATGTTCGTGAAGATGAACTTTTGCAGACTTGCACAACTGCTTTTGCAGGCGGCTGGACTACGGTAAAACTCTATTTTATGATTGGTCTGCCTACCGAAACAATGGATGATGTCGCCGCAATTGCCGGCCTTGGTCAGTCTGTAGTTGATGCATATTACAAATGTCCCGACAAGCCAAAGGGAAAGTCGGTGCGTGTAACCGTGTCTGCATCCTCTTTTGTACCGAAACCGTTCACACCGTTCCAATGGGAACCGCAGGATACAATCCCTGTTCTTCATGAAAAGCAACAGCACATCAAGGACAGTATTACAACAAGAAAAATTCAGTTTAACTATCACGATGCCGATACAAGCTACCTTGAAGCAGTATTTGCAAGGGGTGACAGAAAACTTTGTAAGGTTATGGAGCTTGCATGTGAAAGAGGTTTTCATTTTGACGGCTGGAATGATTGTTTCAGCCTTGAAAAGTGGCTTGAACTCTTTGATGAATGCGGTGTTGATCCGTCATTTTATGCAAACAGACACAGAAGCTTTGATGAAATTCTTCCGTGGGATCATATTGACTACGGTGTAACTAAGGATTTCCTTATCAGAGAATGTAAAAAAGCGTACGCAGATACAACAACACCGCATTGCAGACTGAAATGCAATAACTGCGGTGCGGCTAAATACGGAAAGGGTGTGTGTTTTGAAAAGCGTAAGAATATGGTTTAAAAAAGATTTTGAATGTCGCTATATTTCGCACCTTGATCTCAATCGATGTATGCTTCGTGCATTGCACAAGAGCAAAATCCCTATCTGGCATACAGAAGGATTTAACCCGCATCCGTTTGCAACATTCCCGTTGCCGCTTTCGCTTGGTTTCAGAGGTGTAAACGAATGTATGGATGTAAAGCTTGAGGATGAAAGCTTTCCGTTTGAAGAAATCATCTCAAGGCTTAACGATTGTCTGCCGAGAGGACTTCGTGTATTTGATGTAACGGAACCCGTTATGAAAGCCGGAAAGATTGCTTTTGCATCATTTACAATCAAGATTTCCTGTGACGGTGAAAACTCCCGTACAGTATGCGAACAACTCAAAGAACTGCTGACAAGCGAAAGTATTGAAGTTGAAAAGAAATCTAAAAAGGCATAAAAACCGTTGACATAAAGCAAGGCATAAAGAGCTTTGAAGTAACCGAGAAGTTCGACTTTGCAGAACTTGATGTTGTTTTGTCGGCAGGCAGCTCCGACAATGTGAATCCGAATCTGCTTATATCGGCTTTTGAAAACCGTTTTTTGGTTTCCTGTGATATCGACATCACAAGGAATGACCTCTACAACGCAGATATGGAATTGTTTAGATAGGTGAATATATGTTTGAATTTACAATACGAGAAAATGATTTTTTAAACGGATTTTTGGATTTATTGAGTGAATATGTAAATAAGTCGTATAAATTTACCATGTCGTACCTGACAAGCCCTCTTTTGTCAGATGTGCGTGAGAGCGAAAGACTTGTTTTGCTTGTAGTCAACAAGTCTGTTTTTCAGAATATGTACAGTTTCATCAAGCTGAATGACAGCAATATGCAGTTTGCATCATTTTCCTGTCTTGAAACAGCCGTGAACTCAATGCGACTTTACAATGTCCTTGCTACAAATCCGGATTATATGCACGAATATATTACCGGCGGAAACTTTTCGCTTGAAGTATGTGAAAATGAAATTTCAGAAAAACAAAAAGAATATAATAAAGGTGAAGAGGAGTTCTCGCTCCGTGAATTTGCAACCGGACTTGGCAAATTTAATTCTTTTGAATTGAAAAATGCAGCTGTTGCGTCACAGCTTGTTGACGGCAATATCTTTCTCGGACTTTCCTGCGGCAATGAACTCGGAGAGGATTTGCAGGATGAAGTCAGAAAGAGTATGATCGGTGCATACCTTTCACTTTCAAAGCACAATAAACTGTTTTTTAACGGCGGTATAGATGATACTCTTGAAGAGCTTGAGGACAAGCTCTATGCAAAGTTTCTTGATTATATCAGAAAGTTCTCATAATCTTTTTAAACTTTCACATTACTTTACACAAGCGTTCAATTTTCTGTCACATAAGACAGTTATTATATGCTTGTAAGTTAAAGATAAACAAAAAACACTTTGACTTCACATAGATAATGCTTACAAGAACTTTTCATAGATTTCCTCTCTAATATGTCGAAAGACACAAAGGTCGGCTTTTCTGCCGACCTTTTTAATTTATCAGGTGTTTTATTATGAATTACTACTCCCTTAATAAGTATCTCAAAAATACATTCGGTGAAAAGGTGTACAAAATTTCGCTGAATGGTAATATGACCTGTCCGAATCGTGACGGAACCCTTGGAACAAGGGGCTGTATTTTTTTGCAGCAGGGGAGGCTCCGGAGAATTTGCCTCCGATGCACTTCTTCCTGTTCACGGACAAATCGATCAGGCTAAACTGCGAATAAAAAAGAAATCCGACTGTAAAAAGTTTATTGCATACTTTCAGCCGTTCACAAATACCTATGCGCCTGTTGAATATCTTGAAAAAATATTTACAGATGCAATTTCAGAACCAGACATTGTTGCCCTTTCAATCGCAACCCGTCCCGATTGCCTGGGAAATAATGTGTTAGGTCTTCTTGAAAAACTGAACAAGATAAAACCTGTCTGGGTAGAACTTGGATTGCAGACCATTCATGAAAAATCGGCAGATTATATAAGAAGAATGTATCCGCTCTCCGTTTATGACTCAGCTGCAGAAAATCTTCATAAAATCGGAATCAATGTAATTACACACATTATTTTGGGACTTCCGAACGAATCTAAAGAAATGATGCTTGAATCTGTAAAATATGCAGGCAGTAAAACCGACGGAATCAAACTGCAATTGTTGCATGTTTTAAAAAACACAGACTTATGTGATGACTATGAAAGCGGAAAATTTGATGTGCTTTCAATGGAAGATTATATTGATATTCTTTGCGATTGCATTGAAGTGTTGCCTGAAAATGTTGTAATTCACCGTTTAACAGGTGACGGGGATAAAAAACTGCTCGTTGCACCCATGTGGAGTGCCGACAAAAAGCGTGTTTTAAACTCAATCAACCGTGAATTTGCAAAGCGTGATATCACGCAGGGAAGAAAGGCAAAGTAAAAGACTCCCGAATCAATCATCGGAAGTCTTGTTTTCAAGAGTATTGTCGTTGTGATTTTTCTCTTTTTCAGGTTTCTTCTGAGCTGATTTTTTACCGATTGCATATGCAACAGCCAATATAGCTAAGCATCCCGCAGTTATGCCCATTCCGGCAAGGAAAAATTTTATTTGCTTATCTTTAATGGGATTGTAATCAATATATTCGTCATCTGAGGCATTAACAGTTGTAGGCTCGGTCGGGTGTTTACTTTTACCGCCCTTTCCTGTAGCTTGCGTGCTGTTTTTATTGCTTGACGAGGAACTTCCGCCGCTAACCGTTCCCGACGCATTTTTATATATTCTGATACACGATGCAGTGCAACTTCCAACATCCATAAAGTTCACATCGGAATCAACACATTGATTCACCGTGTAGTCAATATACGCAGTACCTTCTTTTATTGTTTTGAAATCAAGCGTTAAGACATCGCTTCCGCCCGAAATATTTTGTCCTTCAGAATTAAGAAAAACAACTTTAACCTTGCCGCTTTTCTTGTTGACCTGAATTTTTGAGCCGTTATTCACTGCCTTAACCTTTCTGAATTCGATATAATCGGGGTCATATGTAAATTCAAATGTTGCGGCAGAAAGTCGATTGCCGGAATTTGCGGAAAGTGCAACACTGAACAGTCTGTTCGGCTTCATATCTGCATTCTGCATTTCAAAACTTACGCTTGCAGTTGCAAATGCACTTGTTAAAGATATTTGCAATAAAGCTACTAAAATTAAAATAATAGAAAATAGTCTTTTCATAGTTCGCCACATAAAATTAAAATATTTCAAAATCTCACTTGATTTTTCTGATTTCATTTGATATAATAAACAGGTCGTTTGGAGAGATGTCCGAGCTGGCCGAAGGAGCATGATTGGAAATCATGTATACGGTGAACACCGTATCAGGGGTTCGAATCCCCTTCTCTCCGCCACAAACGCTGAACTTTATTTGAGGTTCAGCGTTATTTTTTTGACCTGTTTTCTTAATAAAAGGTGTTGTTTTTCATATATATAATTGTATCGTATGGCAAGATTTGTTGTCAACGGATTTACGGTGAAGAGTTAGCACATACTGTGCATTTACGGTTATTTTTAATAATTTTTTAGCATTTCATATGACATAACCATTCAGTTTTCGGTTATTTATTCAAAAAACTGCCACTAAACCTTTACAAACCCTACAAGATATTGTATTATATTAGTAATTATAAATTACCATGGGGTGTTATGTATGAAACCGAAATATAAAAGAGTATTATTAAAACTTTCTGGCGAATCACTTGCAGGTGAAATGAAACACGGAATTGATTTTGAAACTGTTCTCAAAATCTGCAAGCCTATTAAAGAATGTGTTGACGCAGGCGTAGAAGTCGGCATCGTAGTAGGCGGCGGTAACTTCTGGCGTGGCAGAAGCTCAGGTGAAATGGACAGAACAAGAGCCGACCATATGGGTATGCTTGCAACAACAATCAATGCACTCGGTGTTTGTGATGCACTCGAACAGCTTGGAGTTAATGTTCGTGTTCAGACAGCTATCGCTATGCATCAGATTGCAGAGCCGTACATCAGAAATAAAGCAGTTCTTCACCTTCAGAAGGGCAGAGTAGTAGTATTCGGTTGCGGAACAGGCAACCCGTTCTTCAGCACAGACACAGCAGCGGCTCTTCGTGCGGCAGAAATTGAGGCTGATATTGTAATGAAGGCTACTATGGTTGACGGTGTATATGACAGCGATCCCAAGAAAAACCCAAATGCAAAGAAATACGATACAATTTCTTTCCATGATGTTCTCAACAAGGATCTCGCTGTTATGGACAGCACAGCGGCATCGCTTTGCAAGGACAATAATCTTCCGATTCTTGTATTCAGTATTGAAGATCCCGAAAATATCTACAAAGCTGTTTGCGGTGAAAACATCGGTACAATCGTAACAGCCAACAATTAATTTGAATTTTTTACTGACTTTTTAACAATAATTATTACACAGGAGGCATAAATATGCAGACACAGTTAAAAAAAGCCGGCGAAAGTATGGACAGACGCCTTGAGCATATGCGCAAGGAATTTTCAGAAATCAGAGCAGGCAGAGCAAACCCCGCAGTTCTTGATAAGGTAAAGGTTGATTATTACGGAGCACCCACACCCGTAAACCAGCTTGCCGCAGTTTCTGTTACAGAGGCAAGAACTCTTACCATTCAGCCATGGGATGCGTCTGTATTAAGACAGATTGAAAAGGCTATCCAGACTTCCGATATCGGCATCAACCCACAGAATGACGGTAAGATTATCCGCCTTATTTTTCCGCCTCTCACAGAGGACAGAAGAAAAGAAATTGTAAAAGATGTTCAGAAGATTGCTGAGGAAACAAAGATTCAGATTCGTAATGTCCGCCGTGAACTTATCGACAAGCTTAAAGCTATGAAGAAGGACGGCGAGCTTACAGAGGACGATCTCAAACAGGGCGAAAAGAAAGCTCAGGATCTTACAGATAAGTATGTCAAAGAAGTTGAGAGCATTTCTGCAGTAAAGCAGAAAGAAATTTTGGAGATGTAATATGGCTTTTTTCTCAAAGAAAAAAGATGAGCAGATTGAGGTTACAGACCTCAATCTGCCTTCACATATCGGAATTATTATGGACGGCAACGGCCGTTGGGCAAAGAAAAGAGGACTTCCGAGAAAAGCAGGTCACCGTCAGGGTGCTAAAACTTTCAGAACCATAACAAGATACTGTTCCGATATCGGAATAAAGTACCTTACCGTATATGCTTTTTCAACCGAAAACTGGAAAAGACCGCAGGAGGAAGTTGATGCACTAATGTCGCTCTTTAAATCATATCTTAATGAAGCACTTGAAGATTTTAAGGATGACAGTATTGTGGTAAAATTCATCGGTGATAAGTCGGGCTTTAACGATGAACTTCGTGAGCTTATGATTGAAAACGAAGAGAGTTCAAAAGACCGTGACGGTATGGTTCTCAATATAGCTATGAATTACGGCAGTCGTGATGAAATTGTCAGAGCCGTTAGAAACATTTCCGAAGATGTCAGAAACGGAAAAATTTCTTCCGATGACATAACAGAAAATCTTTTTTCAAATTATCTTTATACCGCAGGTCAGCCCGATCCCGATCTTATTATCAGACCGAGCGGTGAATACAGAATTTCAAATTTCCTTTTGTGGCAGTCAGCCTACACGGAATTTGTTATAATGAACAAGCTTTGGCCTGATTTTCAGAAATCAGACCTTGATGAAGCGTTTAAAATATACTCCTCCAGAAACAGAAGATACGGTGGAGTCTGATGAGAGTTGATATAAAATGAAATCCCTCAAGCCACGGCTGCTGACAGCCGTAATAGGAATACCAATACTGCTGATCGTTCTGTTTGTTTCGGAACTTTGGCGCCCGTTTGTAGGCATAATCATAGGAGCATTCTCGGCATTTATGATAGGCGAGTATCTTCATGCAAGAAAGATGCTTTATAAATTTCACCTTTCAATACCTTGTATGCTGTTTACTTTTCTGCTTTCGGTTTTAGTTACGACAAAGTATCTGTATGTTTTGATTTTTGCTTTTATACTGACAGTCTTTGCTGTAATGATTTTTAAACACGAAAAGACAAACTATGCCGATGTTGCATATTCAGTGTTCGGAACTTTTTTAATTTCTTTTGGAATGAGTGCCGTACCGATTGCCTGTGCATCATCTGTATCAATTACTTTCTGCTATATATGTATTTTCGCATTACCGTGGATGGCGGACGCAGGCGGCTTTTTATCGGAGCATCGTTCGGCAGGCACAAACTTTGCCCGAAAATCAGCCCTAAAAAGACTGTTGAGGGAGCAATCGGCGGAATACTTTTCTGTGACCTTACAGCAGTAATTATAGGTCTTATTTTTCATTTTTGTGTTATGCCTGATGCTAACATTAATTTCTGGGCATTGATTCTTCTCGGTGTAATTGACGCTCCTGTTTCAATTCTCGGTGATTTGAGCTTTTCACTCATCAAAAGAAATTACGGAATCAAGGACTACGGTTCAATTTTCCCCGGTCACGGCGGAATGCTTGACAGGTTTGACAGCATAATATTTACTGCCCCTGTTCTTGTGGCAATCAATCAATTCATACCTTTCATAACAGTGGGGTAAACTAAAATGGTAAATTCACTTTCAATTCTCGGATCGACGGGTTCAATCGGAACTCAGACGCTTGATGTTGCAGATAAACTTAATTTAAAAGTTTCTGCACTCACGGCGTCAACAAATATAAAGCTGCTTGAAGAACAGGTAAGAAAATACAAACCTGAACTTGCAGTGGTTTTTAACGAAGAAAAAGCCAAAGAATTCAAAGATAATATAAAAGATACAAACACCCGTGTTTTAAGCGGTATGGACGGACTTATTGAGGCGGCAACGCTTGAAAATGCCGACCTTATTGTAAATTCGGTTGTCGGAATGGTAGGCTTAAAGCCTACACTTGCAGCGGCAAACGCTAAAAAAGGATATTGCTTTTGCAAACAAGGAAACGCTTGTAACAGGCGGTAAGCTTGTATGTGATGCGGTAAAGAAGAACGGTGTAAAGCTTCTTCCCGTTGACAGTGAACATTCTGCTATCTTCCAATGCTTGCAGGGAATGCCTGAAAAGAAAATGCTTAAAAAGCTCATTCTTACAGCATCCGGCGGCCCGTTCTTTGGTAAAACAGTCGAAGACTTAAAGAATGTAACAGTTAATGAGGCTCTCAATCATCCAAATTGGAGTATGGGTGCAAAAATAACCATCGACTCTGCTACAATGATGAACAAAGGTCTTGAAATCATTGAGGCGAGATGGCTTTTTGATGTTCAGCCCGAAAACATTGATGTTGTTGTTCATCGTGAAAGTATCATACATTCTCTCATCGAATATGTAGATAATTCCGTAATTGCACAGCTTGGACTTCCCGATATGAGGATTCCGATACAGTACGCAATTACATATCCTAAAAGATATGAGTCACCTGTCGGTGAATTAAGTCTTGCTCAAATCGGCAAAATGACTTTCTTTGAACCTGACTATGATACTTTCAAATGTTTGAGAGCCTGTAAAAAAGCTCTTTCACTCGGAGGTGTTGCAACAGCAATTGCCAACGGTGCTAATGAGGAGGCTAACCGACTTTTCAGAGAAGGTAAAATCACTTTTCTTGAAATCGGTGACCTTGTTATGGGTGCAATTGATAACATAGACAATTTTGAGCCTTTATGCATTGATGATGTGTTAAAGGCAGACAAACTTGCAAGAGAGTATGTACTCTCTAAGCTATAATTTGCGGTAATATTTTCCACTGCTGTCTTTGCGACGGCAATGAATATTTTGGAGTTGATTTATTTTAATGCAAATTTTAACAGTTGCGGCTCTCATTGTAATAGGAATATTACTTTTTGAGCTTATAATTTTTTCTCACGAATTCGGTCATTTTATTACCGCAAAGCTTTCGGGTGTAAAGGTAAATGAATTTGCACTCGGAATGGGACCGAAAATAATCAGTTTTGTTAAAGGCGAAACAAGATACTCGCTTCGTCTTTTTCCTATAGGCGGTTACTGTGCCATGGAAGGAGAGGATGAAGACAGTGAAGAAAAAGGTGCTTTTAATAACGCAAAAGTTTGGAAGAGAATGATTATCATAATCGCAGGTGCGGTTATGAATATTCTTCTCGGCTTTGTTATGATGTTTGCCTTTACCGTTCAGGCTGACAGCTACAGTTCAACTACAATATCTCAGTTTCAACCCAATGCATTTACTGCAAACACAGGTTTACAAACAGGGGATAAGATTGTTGAAGTGAACGGTTATTCAATTTGGAATTCACGAGATTTGCAGTTTGCAATCTCAACTCTTCCATATGAAACAGTAGAAGGCAATACACTTGAGGTATACAAAGAAAGAGCAACATCTGCCGCTTGCGGTGTATATAATAAGTATGCAAAAGACGAGTCTCTTTCAAAGGATGAACTTCAAAAATACTACAATGCTCTTTCGGAGGGTTGTTCAAAAATAAATAAGGCTGCAAGCAAAGACGAGGCTAAAAAACTTCTTGATGAAACCTGTAAGTCGATTTATGCGCTTGACAAATCATATGATATGTCAAAGTATAAAACACCCGAAATAGACACCACTACATCAAGACCGAGATTTATGGGTGATGTAAAGGTTGTTCGTGACGGCAAAGAAATAACACTTGAAAATGTACAGTTTTTCACCTATTACGCTGATGAGGCTGCCGAAAAGGAAAACAAACCTACTGTAGCATTTGACTTTGCAGTTGAACCGATTGAGAAAAATGTCGGTACTGTCCTCGGTGAAACATTCACACAGACCTGTTCAATGGCAAAAACCGTGTGGACATCTCTTGTGTGGCTTGTTCAGGGCAGATTTACATTCAACGATATGTCCGGCCCTGTTGGTATTGCTACAGCTGTCACTCAGGTTGCATCAATGGGACTTCAAACAGGCTTCGGAGATGCAGTCAATAACATTCTTTTTGTAATGATTCTCATTACGGTAAACCTCGGAATTGTAAATATGCTACCGTTCCCGGCACTTGACGGCGGAAGATTCTTATTCCTGCTGATTGAATGGATATTCAAAAAGCCGATTCCGAGAAAGGCAGAACAGATTGTGAATACAGTCGGTCTTGTTCTGTTGCTTGCATTTATGCTTATTATTTCGGTGAAAGATGTGTTCCAGCTTGTAACGGGAACATTCCCTGGAATGTAGACAAACGGAGGAAATTTTATGGGAAGTAAAATTCAGGTAACTGCCGGTAATGTAAAAATTGGCGGCGGTGCTAAAGTAAGCGTTCAGTCAATGCTCAACATTCCCTCAACCGATATTGAGGGTTCTGTAAGACAGGCAAAAGAGCTTGAAGAGGCCGGTTGCGAAATTATTCGTGCAGCTATTCCTAATAAAGATGCAGTAAAGCTTATTCCTGCCCTCAAAGAGGCTGTAAGCGTCCCGATTGTAGCCGATATTCATTTTGACTATAAGCTTGCGCTTGAGGCGTGTGCGGCAGGCATCGACAAAATCCGTATCAATCCGGGTAATATCGGATCAGACGATAGGGTAAAGGCGGTGGCAGACGCTTGCCGACAGCGTGGCATTCCGATTAGAATCGGTGTTAACTCAGGTTCGCTTGAAAAGGAATTCTTGCAAAATACGGTCATCCCACACCCGAGGCTCTCTGCGACAGTGCCTTGTACCATGCTTCACTTCTTGAAAAATTTGATTTCAACGATATTGTTCTTTCAATGAAAAGTTCAACCGTTTCTACTATGATTAAAGCCTATGAGCTTGCAGCAGAAAGGTGTGACTATCCGCTTCACCTCGGTGTTACAGAGGCGGGAACAGAAAGAATGGGTATTATCAAATCTTCTGCCGGAATCGGTGCATTGCTCCTCCATGGTATCGGTGATACAATCAGAGTTTCCCTCACAGCCGATCCTGTAAAGGAAGTTTATGCCGCTCATGATATTCTCAAGGCTCTTGACATTGAGAAAGACGGAGTTCAATTTGTTTCATGTCCGACTTGCGGGAGAACAAGAATTGACCTTGTGAAGATTGCAAACGAGGTTGAAGATAAGCTCAGAAACTGTAAAAAGAATATCAAAGTAGCGGTCATGGGCTGTGTTGTAAACGGTCCCGGAGAGGCGAGAGAAGCTGATATCGGCATCGCAGGCGGTGACGGTTGCGGTCTTGTATTCAAAAAAGGCGAAATTCTTCGCAAAGTTCCGGAAGATAAACTCGTTGACGCACTTTTGGAAGAAGTAGAAAAATTATAACTCTATCAGCAGTCAAAATACATTTGCTGTAATATGACAGAAGGACATATATGAAAACATTAGGAGAAGTCTTTGACTCCCAATTCGGCATTAATCTGCCGCAACAGATTTCACAGGGAGAACTGACACAACTTAATATTAACAAACAAGCCCGTTTGATTACTTTAGCAGTAAAATTCAACGGGCTCGTTGAGCGTAATACGCTTTTTGACACGGAAAAGCTGATTACCAAGACACTTGCGTATCATACTGTAATAAAACCGCATTTTCCGACAGAGTTGTTTTCCGCTGATTATTTTCCTCAGCTATACGCAGCCGTAAGGCGAGATATTCCGAGTATTAACGGAACTCTCAATAATGCTGAAGTTAGGTTTGAAAACAATACGCTTACGATAAATCTTCTTAACGGCGGAAAAACTCTCCTTGACAGTAAAGGCTTTGACAAAGCACTTACAAAGCTCATTTCGGAAGAATTCAATCTTTACATTTCCGTTAATTATACCGGAACCTTTGAGGTTGAAGAAAACAGCGAAGAATACAAAGCCGCTATTCAGGACGCTCAGGAGAAAATCAACCGAGAAAATCTTCAGAAAGCCGCTGAATTCTATCAGGAAGAGGCTGAAACAGCAGAAAAAAGAGAAGAAAAACACGCTGAAAACACTACTGTTGAAATTGAAGTTCGTGAGGGCAAGTTTGCAACACCGCAGATTATCCAGTCCTCAATCCGTCCGTTATACGGTCGTTCAATCAGGGGAAAAATGATTCCCATTTCTTCAATCTCAGGTGATTCGGGAAGAATTGTGGTATGGGGCGATGTGTTTGATATTGAAAAGAAAGTTACTAAAAGCGGCGACAAAAATATTTTCACTATCGATATAACCGATTATACGGGTTCAACAACAGCTAAAGTATTCAATTCAATCAAGGAATCAGCCGTAATTGATAATATTAAAAAAGGCGATACAATCGTTGTTCAGGGTGATGTTGAGTACGATAAATATGCAGGCGAACTTGTTGTAAATGCCCGTTCAATTGGTACGGCTCAAAAAGTAAAAGTAGTTGATAATGCCGAGAAAAAGCGTGTTGAACTCCATATGCATACAAATATGTCGCAGATGGATGCCGTAACATCGGCAGGTGACCTTGTAAACCGTGCTTATCAGTGGGGACACAAAGCCGTTGCAATTACTGACCACGGTGTCGCACAGGCTTTTCCCGACGCAATGAAAGCTGCAGATAAAATCAACAAAGACGAAGAGAAAATTAAAATCATCTACGGTGTTGAGGCATACTTTATGGATGACCTTGTAGAGTCTGTAAAAGGTGATGCCGACACAGGTTTTGACGGCACATTCATCTGCTTTGATATAGAAACAACAGGTCTTTCAGCCGCCCGTGACAAGATTACCGAAATCGGCGCAGTCAAGGTTGAAAACGGTGTCATCACCGATACTTTTTCAACCTTTGCAAATCCCGAAATGCCGATTCCGCAGAAAATCACTCAGCTTACAGGCATTACCGATGATATGGTAAAGGATGCTCCGTCACAGAGCGAGGCGGTCGGCGCATTTCTTGAATTTGCCGGTGACAATGTGCTTGTTGCTCACAATGCTCCCTTTGACACATCATTCATAGCAAAAGCCTGTGAAGATATGGGAAGGGAATATAACTACACTTCAATCGACACGGTTGCAATTTCAAGGGCAATCCTTACAGATATCAAGAACTGCAAGCTTGATACGGTTGCAAAATTTTTAAGGCTCGGCGACTTCAATCATCACAGAGCAACCGATGATGCCGAAATGCTTGCGAGAATTTTTATAAATCTCTGTCAGCGACTTACAGATGATTACGGTATAACAAAAACAAACGACATTAATACAAAGATAGCAGGCGGAGATTTTAAAAAACTTCCGACCTATCATCAGATTATTCTTGTAAAGAATAAAACAGGTCTTAAAAATCTTTACAGACTTATTTCTTACAGTCATCTTAATTATTTCTACAAAAAACCGAGAATTCCGAAAAGCGAGCTTGTGAAGTACAGAGAGGGACTCATAATCGGCTCAGCTTGTTGTGCAGGTCAGCTTTACATGGCAATTCTCGAGGGCAAGCCGTGGGGCGAACTCAAACAGATTGCGTCATTCTATGATTATCTTGAAATTCAGCCTGCAGGCAACAACAGCTTTATGATTCGTGACGGCAGATTTAATTCTGTTGACGAACTTCATGAAATTGACCGTACAATAATTAAGCTTGCAAAAGAACTCGGCAAGCCTGTATGCGCAACCTGCGATGTCCACTTTATGGATCCGACAGATTCCGAATTCAGAAAAATTCTTATGGCAGGTCAGGGCTTTAAAGATGCCGAACAGCAAGCTCCGCTTTATTTCAGAACAACTGCTGAAATGCTAAAGGAATTTGAATGGCTCGGCAAGGATAAAGCCTATGAGTATGTAGTAGAAAATCCCAATAAAATCGCCGATATGTGCGAATATATCAGACCTATTCCAAAGGGTACATTCCCGCCTAACATTGAGGGCGCACAGGAACAGCTTATTGATATTACATGGAAAAGAGCAAAAGAGAAATACGGTGATCCGTTGCCTGAAATTGTAAAGGCAAGACTTGACAAGGAACTTAATTCAATCACAACCTACGGATTCTCCGTGCTTTATATGACTGCTCAAAAGCTTGTAGCAGACAGTGAGGCACACGGATATCTTGTCGGTTCACGAGGATCGGTAGGTTCTTCTTTTGTAGCTACTATGTCCGGTATTTCGGAGGTTAATCCGCTTTGTCCGCACTATGTATGTCCAAACTGCAAACACAGCGAGTTTATCACAGACGGCAGTTACGGCTCAGGCTTTGATATGCCGCCAAAAAACTGTCCCGAATGCGGTACTCTTATGGATCAGGACGGTCACGAAATTCCGTTTGAAACATTTCTTGGCTTTAAGGGCGACAAAGTGCCTGATATCGACCTTAACTTCAGCGGTGAGTATCAGTCAAAATCTCACCGTTACACGGAAGAGCTCTTCGGTAAGAATAATGTGTTCAAAGCGGGAACAATTTCAACCGTAGCCGAAAAGACAGCACTCGGATTCGTTAAGAAGTTTGCACAGGAAAGAGGTCTTGTAATGCACAAGGCTGAGGAAAAGCGTCTTGCAATCGGCTGTACGGGTGTTAAGAGAACCACAGGTCAGCACCCGGGCGGCATGGTTGTTGTGCCGAGAACAAACGATGTTTACGATTTCTGCCCTGTTCAGCATCCTGCAAATGATGTGAACTCAGATAACATTACAACCCACTTCGACTTCCATTCAATTCATGATACAATCACAAAGCTTGATGAGCTCGGACACGATGTTCCGACAATCTATCATTATCTTGAACTCTACACAGGTATTCCCGTAATGAAGGTTTCAATGAGTGATCCCGAGGTTATGTCGCTGTTTACTTCTCCTAAGGCACTCGGTGTTACAGAGGAAGATATCGACTCAAAACCGGTACATTCAGCCTTCCTGAATGCGGTACGGCTTTCGTAAGAGGAATGCTCATTGAGGCACAGCCAAAGACATTTACCGACCTTTTGCAGATTGCAGGTCTTTCGCACGGTACCGATGTATGGCTCGGAAACGCTCAGGAGCTTATTCATAACGGAACCTGTACAATTTCGGAAGTAATCGGTACTCGTGACTCAATTATGACTTATCTTATGCACAAAGGTCTTGAACCGGGTATGGCATTCAAAATAATGGAGATTGTCCGTAAAGGTAACGCAACAAAACTTCTTACGGAAGAACACTTCAAGGCTATGCGTGAACACAATGTTCCCGAATGGTATATTGATTCATGTATGAAAATTAAGTATATGTTCCCGAAAGCCCATGCCGCAGCCTATATGATTGCAACGCTCAGACTCGGTTGGTACAAGGTTCACAAGGCTGTTGAATATTATGCGGCATACTTTACTGTACGAAGCGAAAATCTTGACGGTGCAATTGCCATGCAGGGACATCAGGCTGTCCGTGACAAGATGAACAACATAAAACAAAAACAGAGTGTTCACGAAGCCACAGCCAAGGATGAAGCAGAGTTCCAGACCTTGCAGATTGTCAACGAAATGATGGCAAGAAAAATTGAATTTCTTCCTGTTGATATCTACAAATCCGAGGCTAAAATGTTCAAGGTAGAGGACGGAAAAATCAGACTTCCGTTTTCATCCTTACCCGGTGTAGGCGGCGCCGCCGCAGATTCACTCGCAGAAACGGGCAAGCACACAGAATATCTTTCAATTGAAGATATGCAGATAAAAACAAAGGTTACTAAGGCTGTTATTGAAACACTGAAAGATGTCGGAGTTCTCAAGGATTTGCCTGAAAGCTCACAGATGTCATTATTTTAAGGAGTTGTCTAAATGAAAAAACTGCTTTCGCTAAAAACTTTGCTGATTTGCATTTCATTTACAGTATTTCTTTTACTTGTAAAAGATAATATGAATGTTGTGTGGTCGGCAATCGGTTGGATAACAGGCATAATCACTCCGTTTGCAATCGGATTCCTTTTTGCTTACATCCTTAACTATCCGTACAAATTTTTCTACTCCAAAGTTTTCGGCAGAATGGGGCGAAAGCGAAAATTCCTTGCTAACTTCAGAAAACCCCTTGCGCTTATTATAACCTATGCAATTGTAGTAGCAATTTTTGTTGTTATAATCTCAATTGTAGTTCCGCAGATTGCAGCCAGCCTGTTCAGTCTTATTAACAGCCTGCCGCAGTATGCAGGCGTACTTTCTGACATGACAAAAACAGTGGTGCATTGGATTAACCATACATTCAGTATGGAAATTGACGCAAGTGAAGTAATAAACAACTTCTTCAAGTATATTACAAACCTTATTTCGGCAGGAAATATCACCAGTTTTCTCGGCAACTCTACAAATGCCGTATTCAGCGCAATTATGTCTACGTGTAACGGAGTGTATAACTTCCTGCTCGGAATCGTTATTTCAGTTTACTTCCTTGCCGCAAAGGAAACACTTTGCCGTCAGATTAAAAAGCTTGCAGTTGCTTTTATTCCGATAAAGTATCTTCCTAAGATCTATGAAATTGTCGATATTACAGATACAAAATGCGGTCGTTTTCTCGTTGGTGATATCATTGATGCGGCTTTTCTCGGTGTTCTCACATTCATTACAATGTCAATTTGTCAATTACCGTACGCACCGCTTATTGCGGTTCTTATCGGTGTAACGAATATTATTCCATTCTTTGGTCCGTTCATCGGAGCAATTCCGAGTGCTTTTATCCTCTTGCTTATTGATCCTATTTACATGATTATTTTCATAATCATTATAGTTATAATTCAGCAGCTTGACGGCAATCTTTTCAAGCCGAAGATTATCGGCAGTCAGGTCGGTCTTTCAAGCTTCTGGGTACTGTTCAGCGTAATTGTCGGCGGAGGAATGTTCGGTGTGCTCGGTCTTATACTCGGAACTCCAATCTATGCCGTAATCTATGCTCTTGTCGGCAAGAGAGTTAAAAACAAAATTGACTCAAAGGGTAGAATTGCTCAGGAGGCTCTTGACTTTGAGGTGCTTAACTATACCAAAATTGCCGCAGAGCAGAAAAAACTTCGTGAAGAAAAAGAAATGCAGCATAGAGAAAAATTTATGAAATTTATCAACCGTAACAAAACAAATGATGAAGACGAATCCTCAGAAAATAAAAATGAATAATCGTAAAATTTTCGTTTCATCTTAATAGTGTTGACAAATCAAATTTAGTGTGTTAATATATTACCGTATTAACACACTAAAGCGTTGAGAGGTAATTATGAAAAAGAATTTAAAAATGACTCCCGAGGGAACAAAGGACTTTCTGTTCGCTGAATGTTCCGCTATGGATTATATCTGCACAAGCATTGAAAAGGTATTTGTCAAAGGCGGATTTAAACGGGTAATAACTCCTGCTCTTGAATTCTATGATGTGTTCTCAATTCCGTCAAGCGGAATCTCGCAGGAATCAATGTTCAAAACAACCGATAACAAAGGCAGACTTCTTGTTGCCCGTCCTGATTCCACTCTGCCGATTGCAAGAATGGTTTCTACAAGGCTTAAAAACAATACACTTCCTGTTCGACTTTACTACAAGCAGGCAGTATATCGCAACAATCCGTCACTTGCAGGAAGAAGAAACGAATTTCTTCAGATGGGTGTTGAACTTCTCGGGGCAAAAGGAAAGAGAGCCGACCTTGAAATTCTCACCTCGGCAATAAAAAGCATTTCAGCCGTTGCCGATGATTTCAGAATTGAACTCGGACACGCCGAAGTATTCAATGCTCTGTCAAAAGAACTCGATATTGATAACGATTACAAAGAAAAAATCAGAGTATCAATTGAAAGTAAAAACTACTCGGCGCTTAACAATCTTCTTGACAAACTCAAGCCTTGCAAGACTGTTTCCGCAATCCGCTCGCTCCCGTCACTTTTCGGCGGTGAAGAAGTGTTTGATGAGGCATATGACATTTGCAAAGGTACAGGCGCTGAAAACGCTCTTGATTATCTCCACTCAATCTATAAAGAACTTTCCGTGCTTGAACTCGGAAACAAGCTTATCATCGACCTCGGACTTGTTCAGAGAAACGATTACTATACGGGAATCGTATTTTCGGGGTATATTAACGGAATCGGTGACGCTGTTATTTCGGGAGGAAGATATGACGATCTTCTCAGCGAATTTGACGCCCCTATGGGTGCGGCAGGCTTTGCGATTGATACAGACGCAATTACAATGAAACATCTTTCCGATGATGATGTAAATTATTCAGATAATCCCGATGTTCTCGTTTTTGCAGAAAACGGACATGAAATGAAGGCTCTCAGCTATGTTGACGAGCTTAACGAAAAGGGAATAAATGCACAGTTCAGCGTACTTGAAACTCTTGAAGAAACAGAACAGTTTGCAAAATCAAGAGGAATTGCAAAAGTTGAAAGTATATAATCAAGCTGTCGGAAAGGATTAAATATGAAACCATTAAGAATTGCTCTGACAAAGGGCAGACTTGAAAAGACCACAATTGAACTTCTTGAAAAAATCGGATATAATTGTGATGAAGTAAAAAACAAGGGAAGAGGCTTATTCTTCCAATCGGCAACAATGATTTTGAAGTTGTGCTTGCGAAAGCCGCAGATGTAATTACATATGTTGAGCACGGTGTGTGTGACCTTGGTGTCGTTGGCAAGGATACAATTCTTGAAAACGGTTCATCTTTTTATGAACTTCTCGACTTAGGATTCGGCAAGTGCCGTTTTGCTCTTGCTACAAAAAAGGACTCCGATTTTTACGGCGGTTACAAAACAAAGACAATTGCGTCAAAGTATCCCAATGTAACCAGGGCATTTTTTGACGATAAAAATATGGATGTAAGAATCATTAAGATTGAGGGCTCGGTTGAACTTGCTCCTCTTGTAGGTCTTGCAGACGGTATTGTAGATATAGTAGAAACAGGTTCAACGCTCAAGGCTAACGGACTTGAAGTAATTGAATGGGTATGTGGTATTTCAGCAAGACTTATTGCCAATACAGCAAGTCTTAAACTGCGCAAGGCTGAAATTGAAGAATTGCAGAAGAAACTGGAGGCTGTCACAAAATGATTACAACTGTTGTAGCAGACGGAAAAAACGAATATGAATTTATTGATTTGCTCAAAAAGAGAGCGCAGAATTCTGATAAAAATGTAGTTCCGATTGTTTCGGAAATCATCGAAAATGTAGCGGAAAACGGTGATAAAGCCGTAAAGGAATATACCGTTAAATTTGACGGAAAAGCACCTGAAAAGGTAGAAATCACATCCGATGAAATCGACAGCCTTATTGAAAAATGCGATAAGGATTATCTTGAAACAATCAAAAAGGCAGCCGCAAATATTGCAGACTTCCATAAAAGACAGGTTCAGCAAAGCTGGCTCACAACAAAGAATAACGGCGTAATGATGGGGCAGAGAATCAGAGGCCTTAAAAGAGTAGGTATCTATGTTCCGGGCGGCACTGCAGCATATCCCTCATCAGTTCTTATGAACGCAGTTCCCGCTAAAATTGCAGGTGTTGAGGAAATTATTATGTGTACACCTCCTCAGAAGGACGGTACACCGAATCCGAATATCATCGCCGCCGCAAAGGTAGCAGGTGTTGACAGAATCTTCCTTATGGGCGGTGCACAGGCAGTAGCCGCACTTGCATACGGTACAGAATCCGTACCAAAGGTTGATAAAATCGTAGGACCCGGCAACATCTTTGTTGCAACAGCAAAAAAACTTCTTTACGGAACAGTTGACATTGATATGATTGCCGGTCCGAGTGAAATACTCATCATTGCCGATAAATCTGCAAATCCAAAATTCCTTGCCGCAGACCTTATGAGTCAGGCAGAGCATGACAGGCTTGCATCTGCAATTCTGCTTACCGACTGCGAAGAGCTCGCCAAAGAAACTGAAACAGAGCTTGAAAAGCAGATGACCGCTCTTTCAAGAAAAGATATTATCCGTTCATCGGTTGACAATTTCGGTGCAGTTATTGTATGCAGTGATATGTCACAGGCAATTGAATTTGCTAAACGAGCTTGCTCCCGAACATCTTGAGGTTTGTTGTGAAAGCCCAATGGAGTATGTCGGCAAGCTTGATAATGCCGGCTCTGTATTTCTCGGCAACTACAGTCCCGAACCTCTGGGCGACTATTTTGCAGGTCCTAATCATGTTCTTCCGACAAGCGGCACGGCAAGATTTTTCTCACCTCTTTCGGTAGACAGCTTTGTAAAAAAATCAAGCTTTATTTACTATACGGAAGACGCTTTGAGAAAAGACGCAGAAGATGTAGTTCGCTTTGCAGAAACAGAAGGACTTACTGCACACGCAAATTCAATTAAAGTGCGTTTTGATATGAAATAAGAATGGAAGTTATGCAATGTCTTATGAATTAAACAAAAAAATTCGTGAACTTGAACCGTATGAACCAATCAGCGGTACATATAAAATTCGACTTGATGCAAACGAATGTCCCGTAAATTATCCTGATTTCATCAAAGAAGAAATCAAAAATGCAATTGATACAATTGATTTCAACCGCTATCCCGATCCGCTTGCGGAAAAGGTTGTTACGGCTTTTGCGGATTATTACGGAATCAATCCAAAATATGTAACCGCAGGCAACGGCTCAGATGAACTTATCTTTTTGATTGAAGCCGCATTTATGGAAAAAGGGGACAGGATGCTTTGCGTTGCTCCCGATTTTTCAATGTACAAATTCTATTCATCAATCTGTGAGGTTGAATGTGACACATTTATCAAATCCGACGACCTTTCAATTGATACGGATGCACTTATTGAAAAGGTAAATCGTGACAATATCAAACTTCTGCTTTTTTCAAACCCATGCAATCCGACAGGGCAGGGAATGACCGCCGAAGATGCACGCAGGCTTGTTACAAGCGTAAATGCACTTGTAATTCTTGACGAAGCATATATGGATTTCTGGGATCAGAGTCTTATAAATGAGGTTGAAAAGTATTCAAATCTCATTATTTTCAGAACCGCATCAAAGGCAGTAGGCTCAGCGGCACTCAGACTCGGTTTTGCCGTTGCAAATGAAACAATTTCAAGAGCTGTAAAAGCGGTAAAATCGCCGTACAATGTGAACACATTTTCTCAGGTTGTCGGCAGTATAATATATAAAAATAAAGATTATCTCAAAAACAGACAAAAAACAATTGTCAGAAACAGAGAAAAGCTGTATAATGACTTATTAGAGTTGTCCGCTCTTTCCGATGATTTTAAGGTTTACAACAGTTGTGCAAACTTTGTTTTTGTTAAAACATCATTCGGCAAAGACTTGTGGAACTATCTCAAGGACAATTCAATTGTAATCCGTTTTATGGGCGATTACATCAGAATTTCCGTTGGCACAGAAGAAGAAAACGAAGAACTGATAAGTTGCATTAAAACTTATTTATCGAGGTGATTATATGCGCAGTGCATATGTTGAGCGTAAAACGAAGGAAACCGACATAAAGCTAAAACTAAATCTTGACGGCGGCGATATTAAAATTGATACAGGCATAGGCTTTTTTGACCATATGCTCAATTCGTTTGCCACTCACGGCAGATTCGGGCTTGAGGTTTCGGTAAAAGGCGACCTCTATGTTGACGAGCACCACACCGTTGAAGACACAGGTATAGTTCTTGGCAAGGCATTTGCAGAGGCTCTTTCAACCAAAGAGTCAATTGAGAGATTCGGCAGTTTTTATGTTCCTATGGACGAAGCGCTTGCGTTTGCATCTGTTGACATCAGCGGCAGACCTTATCTTGTATTCGATGCTGATTTTCCGCAGGAAAAATGCGGCGGCTACGACTGTTCAATGACAGTAGAATTTATGCGTGCATTTGCATTTAACGCACAAATCACACTTCACCTCAAATCTGTTTACGGCGACAACTCTCACCATATCACAGAAGCTTTGTACAAGGCTTGCGCACACGCACTCCGTCTTGCAGTAAAGCAAAATTCTTCAAATGTACTTCTTTCTACTAAAGGAGTGTTATAATGATTATTTTACCCGCTATTGACATAAAAGACGGCAATTGTGTCCGTCTTTTCAAGGGTGATTATGCAACCGTTCAGAAGGTAGCAGAGTCCCCGTATATTGCCGCTCAGGGCTTTGCTGACGCAGGTGCAGAGTGGATGCATATGGTTGACCTTGACGGTGCAAAAGACGCAAAGCTTGTTAATGCCGATCTTATTGCAGATGTTGCAAAAGCCTCGGGCCTTTCTGTTGAGGTCGGCGGAGGAATCCGTGATATGAAAGCGGTTGAATATTATCTTTCAAGAGGAATAAACCGTGTTATTCTCGGTTCAGCCGCAGTTAAAAATCAGCAGCTTGTTATTGATGCCGTAAAAGAATACGGTGAGAGAATTGTAGTTGGTATTGATGCAAAGGAAGGCATGGTTCGTGCAGAAGGTTGGATTGACAATTCGGAAATCAACTACATTGAGCTTGCAAAGCGTATGGAAGATGTCGGAGTAAAGACTGTTGTGTTCACAGACATTGATCAGGACGGTACTCTTGCAGGTCCTAACCTTAAACAACTTGATGCTCTTGCTCACGAAGTCAGCTGTAATATTATCGCAAGCGGCGGTGTTGCAGTTCTCAAGGATATCATTAATCTTGCAGAACTCGATGTCTACGGTGCAATCTGCGGCAAGGCTATCTACACAGGTTCGCTCGATTTGAAACAGGCGATTGAAGTAACAAATAAAATCTGAGGTAATTATGGATCTTGATAAATATTTTGTAAAATCCGAACTTATTCCCGCAATTATTCAGGAAAAGTCAACGGGTGAGGTGCTTATGCTTGCATATATGAACCGTGAAAGTATGCAAAAAACTTTTGAAACCGGTTACACATGGTTCTGGTCAAGAAGCCGTCAGGAGCTTTGGAACAAGGGTGCAACATCAGGTCATTTACAAAAGGTAATTGATATATATGCCGACTGCGACGACGATACATTGCTCATCACAGTTGAACAGACAGGTGCGGCCTGCCACACGGGAAATCATTCCTGCTTTTTTAAAAAATTAAAATGAGGAGAATTTTAATATGAACGACAGAGAAGTTCTTGAAGCACTTTATGCTACAGTAGAAAACAGACGAGATAATCCAAAAGAGGGTTCATACACTTGCTACCTTCTTGATAAAGGAATTGACAAGATTCTTAAAAAAGTAGGCGAGGAGTGCAGTGAAACAATCATTGCGGCAAAAAATGATGATAACAGCGAAACTGTTTATGAAATTGCAGACCTTATCTATCATCTTACTGTAATGATGGTAAAGCTCGGCATTCCGCTTGAAGATGTTCTTGCCGAACTTGACAAGAGAAGCGAAAAGACAGGAAACCTTAAAAAGTTCCATGTTGTTGACAAAAATTCATAACTAAAAGCACAAACAAAAAGGCCCTATGACTTTGGTCATAGGGCTTAACAGTATGTATATATTATTTTTATGCATTAACAAAAGCAAATTTAGAAATCGCCTGTTTGAGATTATCATCAGGTTCTGATTCAAGAAGAAGTTCAATCGGAATTTTTTCGTCAATTGCAAAAAATTCCCATCAACGAATGAGCATCAACAGTATTATCGCCGTTTCTTAGCATCATTACTGTATCCGGAAAGTGAGCAAGAGTTTCAAACATATCGATCATTTCTTTTTATTTTAACGGAAACCGGTACAGAAAACAAGATCTCACCTCCATTGTTCATCTTGTTTATATTTTATCATTAATTTTTTGTCTAAATCAACAACGAATTAATGAATTTTTGCAATTTCAACTATTTACCCAAAAAAGGGATGGTTAGTGAATGAATTTTAATATAATTACACTCGGCTGCAAGGTTAATCAGTATGAATCACAGGCGATGCGTGAGGATATGCTGAAGAACGGATTTCTTCTCTCGGATGACAGGGACAGGGCAGACATAACAATCGTTAACAGCTGTACGGTAACATCCGTAAGTGACGCAAAAAAGCCGCAAGATTCTCAACCGTGTCCGCCGTGAAAATCCTGACGGAATTGTTATTCTCACCGGATGTATGCCGCAGGCTTTTCCCGAAGAAAGCGAGAACTTTTCAAATTGCGATATCGTACTCGGCAATGCAAAGAGAGCCGAACTCGTTCCTTCAATTTACAAGTTTCTCGAAGAAAAACAGAAATTTGTTCATATAACAGAGCATATCGGAAAATGGTGAAAAATACGAAAATCTTTCCGTATCGTCACTCGGAGAGCATACAAGAGCTTTCATTAAAATTGAGGACGGTTGCAACAGATTTTGTTCTTGACTGCATTATTCCGATATGCAAGGGGCAGAGTATGCGTTCAAAATCTCTCGAAGATTTAAAGGACAGAGCTTATTCAGGTTGCCGCAAACGGTTACCGTGAGGTTGTTCTTGTTGGTATTAACCTTTCCGCCTACGGACTTGACGAAGATTTTGATCTTGCTGATGCTGTAGAATGTGCTTGTTCCGTTGACGGAATCGACCGTGTAAGACTCAGGGTCAATCGAACCGGAAAGAATGGATAAAGAAATGATTGCCCGTCTTGCCGCACAGCCAAAGTTCTGTCCGCAGTTTCATCTTTCACTGCAGAGCGGTTGTGATAACACACTCAAAGCAATGAACCGTCACTACAATTGTTCAGAATACGCTGAAATTGTTACAAATCTCAGAAACGCTTTTGAAAACAGTTCTATGACAACCGATGTAATGGTTGGATTTGCAGGTGAAACAGAGGAAGATTTCAACGCATCTCTTAAATTTGTAAAGTCAATCGGCTTTGCAAAGGTGCATATCTTCCCGTATTCACGCCGTAAAGGCACTGTTGCCGATAAAGCACCAAATCAAATTGATCCGCAAATTAAAGAGCAGAGAGCCAAAATTATGGAGCAGGTCTGCGATGAAACCAGAAGGGAATTTCTTAAAGAGCAGGTTGGTCTTTGTGAATCTGTTCTCGTTGAAAGACTTCGTCACGGTTATCTTGAGGGTTACACAAAGAACTACACGCCTGTTCATATTAATTCCGAAGATACAAGTCTTTGCGGTAAAATTATTGATGTGAAAATTACAAAATCATTTGATGACTACTGCGATGCTGAATTAGTTTAAAGCGTTAATCAGATTATTAATCTCTTTTTTTGCAGTATCATCCTCAAGGCTATTATAGCTGTAAAGCATAAAGCCCCTGACAGATTTGTTGTTACGCAAAATATCGTATTCATCGGCAAGAATACTGTCACTTAAAAGCCATGTTTCTTCGTCATATTCGCCGTTACCTGCCTTATAACCGCCAAGACCGACATACAGTGTTACATTTTCGTCAAAATCAAGAGAAGTCCAGTTGTTAAGGCAGTCTTCAAAATTAAGAGCAGGGTTTTCAAGGCTAAAGTAAATTTGCGGACAGATGTAATCTGCAAAGCCTTTACAGGTACACCACGATTTTACATCGGCATACAATCCGTCATTGTTACCTATATTTCCTTGCGGTGATATGCCGAACTCAACTAACGAATCCACACTTTTTATTGTTCTGTAAACCTTACAAATCAGCGTATTTACATTCTGCATTCGCCAATTATCAAGGCTCATACAGTTTTCTTTACCGTATTTTTCAATATAAGCCTCATACTGCTTTTTATCAAAACTTTCATCCTCAGTAGGGTAGAAGTAGTCGTCAAACTGTATCCCGTCAACATCATAATTTTCCGCAATTTCCTTTACACCGTCACAAATCAGCTGTTGTGCAGTTTCATTTGACGGATCAAGAAAAATTCCGTTATCTGTTTTTATACCTATTTCGGAATTCTTTATGTAAGGATTGTTGTCTGAAAGTTTTTTCGGAGTTTCATTTGAACTGACTCTGTATGGATTAATCCATGCATGAATTTTCAAATTGTTTTCTTTGCATATATTACACATAATTTGCAGTGCGTCATATTGAGGATTTTCCCCCTGCGTACCCGTGAGAATATGTGACCACGGAAAATAGCTTGATTTATATAATGCGTCACAAAAGGGGCGTACCTGTACAATAAGCGTGTTGAAACCGCTGTTACGGCATTTTTGTGCTATTTCGGTAAATTTATCTTCAAACGCTTTTTGTGTCTTTGAACTTTCATTTTCCATGGAAAGCTCCATGTATGATACCCATACACCACGCATTTCTTCATCACTTTCGGGTGTGTCGGCAGTTGCTTTTGATGATAAGGCTGCAATGTTGTTGATATCATTCTGCTTTTTCGGCGGTTTTTCTCTTGTAAATGAGCTTATGCAGATAACGCTTAACATAGCTATTACAGATACTATAATCGGTACAATCTTTTTGTTTTTCAATCAAATCATCCTTTGGAGTTCTCATGGAAATTTTTATTATATACATTTGCATCATCAGCCTGATATCAATTATCGTAACAGTCTGTGACAAATACTTTGCAATTCACCGCAAATGGAGAGTAAGAGAAAGCACATTGCTGATTCTCTCCGCACTCGGAGGAAGTGTTGCAATGTACATTACAATGCAATTAATCAGGCACAAAACAAGACATATTTAAATTTATGCTCGGCATACCGATAATATTTATTATCCAGCTGATAATTCTGATTTTTTGTTTGGAGGATGATTTATGTCTGACAGACTGTATTTTCCTGTACCTGCCGAATGTGACAATATGCTTGCTCAAAGATTTCTGCGTGATAAATGCGGTCTTTCTGCAAGAATAATAACACGGCTGAAAAGAGAAAAAGACGGTATTTTGATAGACGGGGAAAATTTTAAGAACAATTGACTGCGTGCAAAGCGGGAAAACCGTTTCGATTGTAATCCCCGATGAAAAATGCGAAATTGAACCGATAAAGGGGACACTTGATATAAGATATGAGGATGACTATTTTCTTGTGGTAAACAAACCGCATTCCATGCCTGTTCATCCTGTAAAACAACACCAAAGCGATACGCTTGCAAATATTGTTTCGTACTATTGCAGTCAAAACGGCAAGCCGTTTGTATTTCGGGCAATTAACCGACTTGACAAGGATACATCAGGACTTGTTCTCATAGCCAAAAACCGTTTTACAGCCAATGCCGTAAAAAATAAAACGCACAAAGTCTATTACGCTTTATGTGAGGGTGAAATAAATATTGAAGGTGTAGTTGATAAGCCAATGGATTTGCGTGATGATTCCAAAATGGTACGAATTGTCCGTGATGACGGAATGAAAGCAGTTACGCACTACAAACCGCTTGCTGCAACAAAAGATTTTACGTTGCTTGAATTGTGGCTTGAAACCGGCAGAACACATCAGATTCGCTGTCATATGGCTTATTTAGGGCATCCGCTTATGGGCGATGACTTGTACGGCGGAAAACTTGATAAAATTTCAAGGCAGGCACTTCATTGTGCAAGACTTGAATTTTATCACCCGATAAAAAATGAATATATTACGGTTACTGCCGAGATCCCCGAAGATATGCAGTCTGTAATAAACAAGAAAGAGGATTGAACAATAAAAAGTTCAATCTTCTTTAAAACTTACAAACTTTTATTGACAATGCCCGGACAAAAAAATCTATGTGCGTTCCTCGCACTTGCAATGACAGCAACATTATTTGCAGGTTGTTCAGGAAATTCCAATTCATAGGATTCAACATCGTCAGTAGCAACAAAAGACAGCACTTCGTCAGATAAAACCTTAAAGGTTGCCGTGTTTGATATGCCGACACTTTATCTTATGCAGACTTTTAATGATATGGTCTACTACAAGGACAACGGGTTTTTTTCTGTTGATTCAGACGCTATTTCAGCTTATGGCACGGGCAATGCAGATGGTAATTATCTATGCGGTCGCAGAGGCTGTTACACCTGTTGTAAACGGAATTGGCAGTAAAGTAATCGGTGTTATCGATACTTCAAACGGACTTGACGGTATTGCCGCTATATTTTTGAACAAGAAATGTGATATTAAAATTATTGCCGACAAGTAATGGTGTTCT
>ENA-OQET01000194-OQET01000194.1-human-gut-metagenome-genome-assembly--contig:-NODE-194-length-33261-cov-4.151536_pt1 | contig 33261 bp, 35 predicted proteins | sample MGYA00242800_ERZ504645 | MGnify/ENA primary metagenome ERZ504645 (study PRJEB26092, sample SAMD00036308) | human gut metagenome | host: Homo sapiens | study: EMG produced TPA metagenomics assembly of... | reverse complement strand
ACACACGGACACCGAGATCGTAAGCTTCCTGAAGCATTTCTATCGGTTTTGTCTTACTTACGGCGATCAATGTAACTTCTTCCCGCTTGCGTCCGGCACGGTCACAGGCTGCCTGAATCTTTGCTTCTACTTCTTTTAACTGTGTTTCTAGCATAAGTTATCTCTCCTTTTTTAAATTTGATTCTCCTCTTTCGGATTTTGTATCCAATTTTCAAAGGGCTACAAAATCCAAATTACTGAAATACAACATCATCAGAGGAAACACCGGCTCCGTTTTGTACGATATGATCGTAATTTGAAAGTCCATAAGAATCTCCTTCCTGAACAATGTAATATTCGTCGCTTTCACATAAAATGGATACTTTTTTGAAAATAGCGTATCCTTTATTGATATTGTAGACTCCCTTTAATGGCTTTTGGGTATCAATCGTATAAGTATCAGAAGAATCCGGTTTTACAATCACTGTTCCGGATTTCAGCTGATCTCGACTTAAATAAACTTCTCCATCATCGGAGGTGTCATAGATATCAACAGCCTGAAATGAGGCAGTTCCTTTTGAATCCAAAACCATAACACCTTCTAAAGAGCTGTTACCTCCGTTTGTAATGTAATCATGAGGAATTACAAAGAACTGCTCTTCTACTACGGCAGATTTTGGAATCTTCAGGCCACACTCATCTTCTAAGATAAGTTCTATGTTCAGAAAACGCTCTGATGCATAACGAATCATAGAGTTGTCAAAGGTCAGAACACCATAGAAATTCCCATCTCGTTCAAGAACAGAGAAAGCGGACCACATCTTTTCACTGTCTTTATCTATGCGAACCTGCACATTCTGTAAATTAGATTTCTGAAATTCTTTTGCGGTGTCTTCTTTTAAAGGTATCACTACGTACCAGTTTTCACTGGTAATCAAGCGGTAAGCCGGTGAACCGCTTGATATCTTCATCTGATCAGTAAGCTCAGTTACTTTATAATTTGTTTTATTAAAATTATCTGCTGTAAAATTGTCAACAGTTAAGGACTCTAAACCATCAATCGTATAGGAAACAATTCCGTCCTGTCCGGCAGAAGCGGTTGTGACAGTTTGTCCGCTGCTCTCAATTACAGATGCAAGCTGCGCAGTTTTAGTTGTGCAGTATGCATTTTGCAATGTATTTTGCAGCTCATTCTTTAAGGTATAGATACTTGAAAAGTTGGAATTGTCATAGTTTTCATTGAATGTCTGAAGTTGTGTCACAAGTCCTGATTGAACATCAGGACTAAGATCTGCAGTTGAAGATGATTCCGTAGATGAATCATCAAAATTCAAAGCATTCTTTGAAATTGCATAAACAGGTGCGCCATATTTGACTTTGCTGTTCCCATTCTGATAATAATTAATGTAGCCGTCTGATTCTGCATTTACAGTTGTTTCCTGGCGGATGATCAATCCGGTATAGGTATTATCCTTCACAATACTGCCCTCCCGCACTTCATAAATAGAAGGCTTATCTTCTAAAAGATATGCGGTAATAGTAACAATAAGATAAATAAATACAACTGCAAACAGAAACATTCCAATATTAAATTCTTTTTTTGCCTTATATCTTTTTATATTTACAGACTTGTTTTTTTTCTTTGCCAAGATAAAAATATTACCTCCTGTCATTTCTGCTTTAACTTTGTTAGTATATCATTTTTTTGTGTATATTTCCAGCCTTTCAGGGGAAGAATACATATTAATAAATCAAAAGAGCGTTACTGAAAACAGGAAACGGTAAAGGAGAATATTACATGAAATAAGATAGAAAAAAACCATGCGGACAGATTAAAAATGAAAGCTTCTAATTTGTTGCTCTGTGCCACATGGCTTTTTCGTATCGGTTATTCTTTATTCTGTTTTAGTTGTTTCTCCAGCCTCAAGAAGCCGGTTCATCTCCTGGTAAAGAAAACTCTTATCTTCAGCCCCCATAATAATGGAAATATAAGGATTCTTTTCCAGATCTTCGCTATAAAGGATCACACAGCACCCTGCTTCATCTGTGGTACCGGTCTTACCGCCAAATACACGAATCCCTTCAGGGGCATTGATCTTCCCTGAGGAATAATAGTTGGTTGGGACTACATCAAATGTTCTTGTTGTACCATCTGCTCCGGTAAGATTCATTGTATAAGAATCCATGGAAATAATGTCCATAAATCTCTGATCCTGAATGCAGGCATTAAAGATCAGATACAGGTCATATGCTGTTGTATAGTGGTTTTCATTATGAAGTCCGTGAGGATTCACGAAATGACTGCCAGTGGCACCAAGAGCTTTCGCTTCTGAGTTCATAAGCTCAGCAAAAGCTTCTACACTTCCGGAAATATGTTCAGCGATAGCAACACCACAATCATTACCTGAACGAAGTAAAAGACCACATAATAAATCATAAAGTGTCACTGTATCACCAGGCTGCAGGTTGCAGACTACTTCATCAGAGGCAAAGCCTGAAACACTGTCAGAAACAGTTACAATGTCATCCATATTACCGTACTTAAAAGCAAGGTATGCAGTCATAAGCTTTGTTGTACTTGCAGGATATAATTTATCATAAAGTTTATATCCATATTCAACTGTTTCATCATTTAGATTGAATAATCCTGCGGCATGAAGAGAATCCTCATCATCAAATCCAGTGAGAGCCACATCATCAGCAGCGACGCATAAATCATCAGCAAACAAACTTCCCTGGTATAAATTAGAGTTATAAGTGGCTGTCTCATATGTCCGGACAGGATCACCACCATATTCTTTGTAATACCAGACTCCGCCGACAGCTCCGGACAATACAACAATAAGACATATGACAGGAATAAGTATGCGGCTGACAGAATGCCGTTGCTTTCTTCGTCTTCTCTTCTTTTTATATGGTTTACTCATATTATCGATACATCTCCCGCCAGTCAAGGTCGCCTCTGTCAAGAGCAAGGATCAATGCTTCAGCAGTTGCGATATTTGTTGCGATCGGAATGTTATAAATATCACAAAGCTTAACAATGTCATTAACATCCGGTTCATGTGAGTGAGGTGTCAGTGGATCACGGAAGAAAATCAAAAGATCCATCTGATTGTGTTCAATCTGTGAGCCGAGCTGCTGTTTTCCTCCGAGATGTCCAGCAAGATATTTGTGAATGCTTAAGTTTGTTACATTCTCGACCAGTATACCGGTGGTTTCTGTTGCATATAAATTATGCTTGCTGAGTATCCCACGGTATGCAATGCAGAAATTCTGCATCAATTTTTTCTTCGCATCATGCGCTACTAATCCGATATTCATAGTGGTATCCTCTCTTTACTGATATTTATTAGGCTGTAAGCCTACATTTAATACAAAACCGATTCCCATGAAAAAACATACTACGGAAGTCAGTCCATAACTGACAAATGGGAGGGACAAGCCTGTATTTGGGAAAATCATTGTAGCTACACTGACGTTAATAAAGCTCTGGATTCCAATCAGTGAAGCAACGCCTCCGCAAATGATCCGCCCTCCTGTATCTTTGGCCTTCAAACCAATTAAGATACACTCTATCACAATTAATAATAACAAAATTATGACTCCACAACAACCCACAAATCCTAATTCTTCACCAATTATTGCAAAAATAAAGTCTGTTTGCGGCTCAGATACGAAATTTCCGTTCTTAACGGATGTTGTTGCGTCATTATCATACCCTTTTCCGGTCAGCTGTCCGGACCCAATTGCCATAACGGAATTTAACTGCTGGTAAGATTCGTCGTCGGCATACTTTTCAGGTTCCAGCCATGCAAGGATACGTTCCTGCTGATAGTCTTTTAAGAACGGCTGGTTTGGCTGTATTGCAACAACAAGCAGTATAATGATCGTCGGTATTGTGATTACAAGAACGGTTCCAATGAGTTTGTAGCTTAATCCTCCAAGGTAAAGAAGGACAGCAAACAATGCGGCAATACAAATTGTTGTAGACAAGTTTGGCTGCTTGTAAATCAATGCAAGTGATGGAAGGATTAAAGCAATTGCCTGAATAATCGTTTTGGGTTCTTTAATCTTCTGCTCTCGTTCCATTAAGAATTTTGCAAAGAACAGAATCATAAGGATTTTTGTAAGGTCGGAAGGCTGGAATTGTGTAAATCCAAGGTTCAGCCATCTTCTCGCGCCATTTACTTTTGTTCCAAAAAACCAAAAACAGCCGGAGCATAACAATATTCAGAGCATAAAGCGGCCAATATAGGTTTTAAAATCCATTTATAATCAATGAAAGAGATAATAAACATAACAATCAGACCAAGACAAACGCCCATAATCTGACGATTCATTAAATCAGGTCTTGCACTTCGGACCATAAGGATTCCGACCAGTGAAATCAGAGTGACCAGAAAAACCAGACTGATTTTATAATCTCTAATATTATAACGCTGTTTCAAATTAGTAAAAAATGATTTCAATGTTTTTCTCCTGTATATTTTATATGTATATCCGTGCGTGTTATTTTGACATCAAATTGTTCCGGGGAGATTTCTATGTATTTAGAAATCGTCTGATATAAATCCGATGTCAGAAATTCTATCATATCGGGTGTACATTGAATTCTGTCAGTAATTAGCAAATTTCGCAACCTGTCTTTTGCAATTGTAACAGAAGGTACACTCATAATGTGACCTCCTAGTTCTTATGAAAAAGACTGGAGAGTTTACTGCGAAGTCCGGGTTTATGATTAAAATCGGAAATCGGGACTTCTTCTCCTAACAGACGTCTACAGATATTCTGGTAGCATTTTCCGGCTAAGGAATCTTCGCCGACTACCGGTTCTCCCTGATTGGTTGCAACAACAACAGACTCATCATCCGGGATGACTCCGAGCAGATCAATCGCTAGAATCTCTGTGACATCTTCTACAGACATCATATCACCTCTGCGAACCATGTCAACGCGCAGACGATTGATCAGAAGTTCATTTTTCCGGATTCCGGAAGCTTCAAGTAATCCAATAATTCTGTCAGCATCACGAATTGAGGAAACTTCAGGTGTTGTAACAACAATGGAACGCTGTGCGCCTGCAATTGCATTTTTAAAGCCCTGTTCAATTCCTGCCGGACAATCTAAAAGAATGAAGTCATAATCATCTTTTAGTTCGTCAATCAGTTTTTTCATCTGTTCCGGTGATACGCTTGTCTTATCTTTTGTCTGGGCAGATGGGAGCAGGTACAGATTTTCAAATCGCGTATCTTTGATCACTGCCTGCTTCAGACGACATTTGCTTTCAATGACGTCAACAAGATTGTAGACAATGCGATTTTCAAGTCCAAGAACAACATCCAGATTTCGAAGTCCGAGATCTGTATCAATTACAAGAACCTTTTTTCCTGCTGAAGACAGACCAATTCCAATATTCGCTGTTGTTGTTGATTTTTCCAACACCGGCCCCTTTCCCGATGTAATGACGATTACTTCACCCATGTTGAATATTCCTCCTATTTCCCATGCTTATGTCTTTCCAAAGATTTATTCTATCAGTGGATCAAGGTAAATTCTTTTTCCGTCAACAACTGCAATTTGCGGTCCGTTGATGGAAAGGCTGTCCTGATAGATCAGTTGACGTTTTGCTTCAATATCTCCGATTACAAGTCGCTGCGGCTGCATGGAGAGAGCAATGATAAAAGCATTCCTGTCACCGGCAGCTCCCGCATGAACAGATCCATAGAGAGTACCGAGAATGATAATATTTCCTTTTGCAACTACTTTAGCTCCGAATTCAACATCTCCTAAGATCACAATGCTGGATTCGGATTCAAGAAGCTGTCTTCGCTTTAATGTTCCGCGATAGAATTGTCCATCTGATTTTTCACGTTCAGATAAACACTGTGCTACCGCTCTTTTGTAGATCAGTTCCTTGCGTTCATCATGATCAATGATACAGATAATCTCAAGGTTTGTCGTCTGCGTAATAAACCTGTATTAACTGCTCCTCTTCGCTGATGGAAAGTGTCCTTCCGCTAAATGAAACTGCCATCTTTGCATTCTTGAAAAAAATCAGCAGATTGTCGGAATTTCTCTTCTACAGCTTTTAAAAAGATCCGGGAAATGGGAGTTTGGCATTAAGCCGCAGCTCTATACCGGAATGACTGCTTTTTATTGTTACCAGTTCACTCATGATCCCATCCCCTTTCGTTATCTTAATTAATCACCGGCTCCTGCAGTTCCTAAAGAAGAAGCATATCCTTGAAGCAGTTCATCGGCGGATTCTGGATTGAAGTACACTTTTGTGATATCTCTTCCAATTTCAGCTGCATAGGTAGACGCATATCCATTTGCAATGCGGACAGCAATTGAAATTTCAGGTGAATCTGCCGGCGCATAATCCGACAAACAGAACATTATCTGCATGTATCTTACTATACTGGGCAGTTCCGGTTTTCCTCCCATGGAAATATCCATTCCGGCGAAGGTGGAGCTGCTTTTTACCAGCTTTCCATTCCATTGTGTACCAGATCCCATGTACTTGAGCTGATCTCATCCATCTGATTTACAACTTCCGGAGTATAATCTTTAATCAGTTTTCCATTCGAACGGTTGTTTTATCAATGAGAGAAAGACTGTAAACAGTTCCTCTGTTTGCAACAGCTGTCACATAACGGTTGATCTGGCTGACAGTATAGTTGTTGGTACCCTGTCCAATGGCAGATCGAACAGAGTCAGAATCAGAAATCTGAGGTTGTGATTCAGGAATTTCGATTCCTGACGTCTGGTCAAATCCAAACATTTTTGCATATTTTGCCAGTTTTTCAAGACCGGTATCACTGTCATAGTTACCATTCGAGTCTTGTCCAAGACGATAACCAACTTCATAGAAGAAATCATTACAGGAATGCTGCAGTGCACCTACTACATTCAGACTTCCATGAGCACTTGGATAAATCCAGCATTTTGGACTTGGTGTGATCTTGTCAAATACACCTGAACAACTGATATAGGAGTTTCCATTAATTACCCCTTCTGTCAAACCGGCTACAGAAGAAAGCATTTTATAAGTAGAACCTGGTGCTGTCTTCTCCTGGGTCGCTCTGTTGTAGAAGGTACGTGACATACCCATGCTCAACTTCACATAATAAGAACGATCCATTACGTTTGAGAGACGATTATTGTCATATCCAGGGTAAGAAACACATGCTAAAACTTCTCCGGTATTTGGATTTGTTACAACTGCACCAGCAGAACATGGCTCAAGTGCCAGTTCACCAGGTGTAAGTTCAAGGTTTTCCAGCTTGCTCTTGATCCAGGAAAAAGCATTTGTCTTTCCGTTGAGTAATCCGTTATAGGTCGAGTCATCCATAGGAAGAATACCCTGTTCATATACGATAGCACAAACTTGTTCACCAGTAACACTACCTGATTTTATAAGATATTTGTAGAGAAGTTTGTCGAAATTACTGTCATCTGCTAAATATTCTTTTAAATATTTTAAAATCTCCTGATAAATCTCTTCTGAACTGGAATAAGAACTGCTTCCAAGTTTGGAAGTATCGATCCAGTTTTTAGAAATCGCATAATTCAGGTAAGTATATAAATTGATTGTCTCATCTTTTGCCCATGCAATATAAGTAGCATCATTCTTATCAATCTGATCTGACATAAGGATGCCTGTATCCTTTGTCAGCAGGGTATCACAGATGTAATCCATATATGCTTTCATTTCATTGGAAAGATCTGTATATGCGCTGGCCTGTGAGTTCTGAAGTTCTGATTCGAGCTCGGAAATCGTCGCCGTCTTCTTTTCCTGAAAAATGGAATAAACCTGCTGCTCGGCAGTTTTTGCATCACTGCTTGAAAAGTGTCCGGAATCGATGACGGAATTTCCAATCAGATTATAATATGCATCACTGACCGGGATGATCAGATTCTTAGAGTCATCTACACTGGATGTATCGTATTCCAAAACATTCTGTAGTTTGGATAAAACAATTCCGGCAATTTTCTCTTCCAGAAGTTTATAAGTACTTTCCTGAAGATTTTTATCAATCGTCAGATATACATCATTTCCGGCTTCAGGATCTTTCCGGCTGACAGTATCAGTTACACGTCCGAGGTTATCTACATACACGGTTTTTTCACCTTTTGTGCCCTGAAGGACATTGTCCATGCTTTGTTCAATGCCGGCCTTTCCTACAATATCAGACAGAGAGTACTTTTTCTTTTCATCCTTGTCCAGCGCATCATATTCATCCTGGGAAATCTGTCCGGTATATCCGATAATAGATGCAAAATACATTCCATCGGTATATTTCCGGATAGAATCTTCTGAAATGTCAACACCGGTAAGAATGTCCTTATTCTCCATAATTGCTGCTGCTGTTTCGTCACTTACATCGGATGCAAGAACTGTATCAATATACTGCTGATATGCATTTAATGCCATTGCATAACGCATGTTGATGATCTTTAAAATATAAGCAGGCTCTAATGTGCTGTCATCAAGGCCATATCCATATTTTTCATCGGTACAAAGATAATGAATGATATCTGCTGCACTTTGGTTCTGTTGCTTTTCTGTAAGCTCATCTATTGTTCTTTTTCCATAGACATCTGCAATAAAACGGAGCTTCTGGGTATCGCTTGACTGTGTAAACTGATAGGTTCCGGAGGAATCCAGGATGATACCAAAACTTGAAACAACAGAATCTCCATTTGATTCTACGATAGAAAGAACCTGATCCAGGATTTTATTTAATGCCGCATTTTTTTTCAGAACGTTTATCTGTTGTGATGGAGTTTTTCAACGGTTGACAGATTAATTGTCACGGAATAAGCCAGCTGGTTATAAGCCAGCAGATTTCCATTACGGTCATAAATATTTCCGCGTGTTGCTGCAACGGATGTCGTCCGGCGGATAGAATATTCGTAGTTTTCAAGATAATCAGACCCTTTTACGATCTGAAGATAGAATAATCTTCCGATCAGGATGGAAGAACTGACACAAAATATAATGATCAAAGTAACGAGTCTTGACTGCATCAGGTAAGCTCCGGCTTCTTTCAGACGGTCTAAAATATTTCTAAACAAATTTACTTGCACTCCTTTTTTCTTCTGCTTCAAGTTTGTGGTTAATAAATAAAATCAGTGGGGATAATCCCAGTGTGATCACGATTGTGTAAATCAGTTCAGGAACGATGATGCGGTTGAGATAATATAAAAAGTTAAAATCACTTCGCAACATGAACATGAGCAAATAAATGATGATACCGTAGAGAAATTCGCTGACAGAAATCAAAAATAACGGCAGCTTGATATCTTCATCAAAATAAAGCTGTTCAAATAATCCGTTTACAAAACCGATTACCAGGTAAAGTAATGCATAAAATCCCAAAATTGTACCAAACTGAATATCTGTGATAAGGCCGGCAAAGAAACCGACCAGCATTCCTTCTTTCTGCCCACGCATAAAACCAAAGGATGCTGTGACAATCAGAATCAGGTTAGGTTTAATTCCGGCAAGTTCCAGATGATTGAATAAGGTACACTGGAGCAGATATGCTGCAAGTACGATCAGTACAGTTACAGCAACTCTTTTAAATTTCATTAATTTCATGAGTATTCACTCCTATTCGCTCTGATTGGATCCAACCAAATCCGCTTTCGTTGTTGTGATAACAAGAACTTCCTGAAGATTTTTAAAATCTACAGCCGGTGTAATATATCCGGAACGAGTCAGATTGTTAGAGTCGACCGTTACTTCACTGACATATCCGATCAGGATTCCCTGCAGGTATTTATCACTAATATAAGAAGTGACGATCTGGTCTCCGACAGAAACCGTATTATCATTGTTTTCCATCTGACCAAAACGAATCTGGTTATCACTCATAAGTGACAGATCTCCACTTACGATACAACGGTCAGAAGTAGAAAGTACCATTGCACTTACATTACTTGAATCATCGATAATAGAACGGACTTTTGCCCAGGTTGGACCAACTTCTGTGACAATGCCGACAAGACCGCTTCCGGCCATTACGTTCATATCTGCGGCAATACCGTCTTTACTTCCTTTGTCAATGGTAAATGTACTGAACCAGTTTCCGGAATCTTTCCCGATTACATGCGCAGCAGTTTTTTTGTAATCCGCATAGTTCTTGTCCAACTGATATAATTCCTGCAGTCTCTGAAGCTCATAACGTTCTTGTTGTAGATTGTTATTTTCTGTAATCAGAGAGTCAACCTGTTTTTGAAGCTTTGTATTTTCTGCGCGTACCTGTTTCAGAGTTTGGAAATTGTCTTTCATATCTCCCATCCAGCCACCAATCTGATTGATTCCCTGCTGAAGAGGGATAACGGTTACATTTGCAACAACTTTAAATGGACCTCCTACTTTGTCTGAAAAGGAAGATAACAGCATCATAAAAATGCAGAAAACAGAAAGTCCTATAAGTAAATATCTGTTCATAACAGAAGTCTGATTCTTCTTTTTTTTCATATTATCTTAACCACCTATAATCTTCGTCTAACATGGAGTAACTTAATTTTCTATACAAGGTCTTATTCAGTATGATCCTCTGCAGACCTTTGACGGCACAGAGTTCAGGGTCTGTTTTCATGTGAACCGGCAGACCGATACTTTCTTCCAGATAAGTAGAAATCCCTCGCAGATTAGCAAGTCCTCCAGTAATATAAATCCCGTTTTTATTAATATTTCTCCGGACATCGGGAGGCGTACGGTCGAGCATGGAATGAATGGCCTGTACACATTCTCTCAAAGGTTCTTTGATCGCTGCCCGTACAAGACTGATTGGAATGTCAATGTGCGACGGACCGCCGCGCATCATATCTCTGCCGTATACAGTAAGAAAGCTTCCGGTGGACTGGTCAAAAACTCCAAATTCTTTTCGCAGCCGTTCGGCAGTCGGACGTCCAATTATAAAATCTTTAGAATGACGGACAAGATTGGCGATCGCACTATCCAGCTGTTCGCCACCGATCTTAAGCAGACGGTTCATAACAATACCACCGTAGGAAAGAACGGAAAGTTCTGTTGTTCCTCCACCTAAATTGGCGATAAAAGCTCCTGGTTCTTCCAGAACATCAATCCCAAGTCCAAGTCCGTCTGCAAGACCGCGCTCTACAATTCTTACTGATTTTGCTTTCGCTTCAGAATGAAGCACAAGATCATAGAAAGCCTTCTTTTCTACTTCTGTGACATCTGTAGGAACAGCGATCACATATTCGGCCCCACGGATAAACGGACGCTCTTCCTTCAAAAGATCTCCGAGAAGATATTGCATGTCATCAAAACGGGCAATGACACCATTCTTCATCGGAAATATGATCTGTATATTTCCCGGAGCCTTTTCATACATCTCATAAGCATCGTCTCCGACAGAAAAATATATTTTTATCTTTCATGGCAATTACATTCTTGGCATGCCATATGCGGTCTTTTTCTTATCAAAAATCTTGATATCATAAGTTCCAAGATCTAACCCATATACATTCCTGGCCATAAATACACTCCATCCCCTTATCTATTTGCAGATTCTTGAGAAAAGAATCCTTCTCCCTTAAACTGAAATAACAATTATCTCCAATAATGATGTGATCGAGAAGTTCTATACCGATCAAAGCCCCTGCTTCACGGATGCGCCGGGTTGTCAGAAGAATCTTCTTTGCTTGGTGTCGGATCTCCACTCGGATGATTATGCAAAAGAATAATGGATACGGCATTCTTCTGCAAAGCTTCCACAAACAGTTCTCGTGGAGAAACAAGTGTGGAATTTATGGTTCCTGTTGAAACATCCATCTCACTGATCAGCCTGGATCTGGTATTCAGAAGCAAAAGCTTCATTACTTCCCGTTTCTTATGCCGAAGATCTTCCATATAATAACGTGCAATACTGTCCGGAGAGGAAAAATCCAATCCCAGTGAGGCTTCTGCTTTCGCCATACGTCTTGCAAGTTCTGCCAGACAAAGAATCTGGATGGATTTTACCTTTCCGATTCCTTTGATCTTCAGCAGCTGTTCCATAGACCACTGTGGGATGCTGAGAAGTCCTTCAGAGCCAAATGGTGGATGCAGAATCTTTTGGGCAAGTCGGAGCGAATTCTCCCCTTTCGTTCCGGTACGAAGTAAAACAGCTAAAAGTTCCACATCTGTCAGATGTTCTGCACCGTACTGCTCACATTTTTCATAAGGACGGTCTTCAAGATACATCATTTTGATTGTTTCTGTATTTCTATTTTCCATGTGAATCATATCACTGCGATGACATAATACAACGATTCATTTTAACACAGTTTCAAAAAAGTGTATAGAGAAGATACCAAAAAACCACAAATTTCATAAATGATTAAGATTTATATTTTTGAATGATTGCCTCGGCGACCTTCATTCCGTCCATCGCTGCGGAAGTGATTCCACCGGCATATCCGGCCCCTTCACCACATGGATAGATCCAGTCACAGGAAGCACAGACAAAGTTCTCATCCCTTTCAATTCTTACAGGGGAAGAAGTTCGGCTCTCCACACCGGATAATAATGCATCATCATCCGCAAATCCATGAATTTTATGATCCATTGCTGTGATTCCATCTTCAAGTGACTGTGCGATTTCAGTAGGAAAGATAGCTCTTACATTTCCAAAGACCGAAGCCCCTTTGATACAGGAATGAACCTTTCCGTAAGCGGTTGTAATCTGATTCTCTTTAAAGTCACCAAAACGCTGAACAGGAACTTTTCCCTGTCCTGCCTGATAAGCTTTTTCTTCTAAGCTGCGCTGGAAAGAAATTCCGGCAAGCGGATGGTCAGAACCGAAGTCATCCGGAGTAACTGTGACAATCACAGCACTGTTTGCATTTTCTCCGGCACGGTCATGATAGCTCATTCCATTGACTGCAAGACGATGCTTTTCAGAAGAAGCATTTACAACATATCCGCCCGGGCACATACAGAAAGTATAGACTCCTCTTCCATTCTCCAGGTTCTCGGTCAGTTTATATGCTGCTGCCGGAAGATCATTTCCCCGATCTCTGCCATATTGAGAATGATCGATCAGCGTCTGCGGGTGTTCGACACGGACTCCGACGGCAAACGATTTTGCGCGCATCGGAATCTGATGCCTGTAAAGCATGTCAAATGTATCACGGGCGCTGTGACCGATCGCAAAAACGGCAGCTCCGGCAGATATTTCTTCTTCTATGGAATTTTCTGTGAGGTGAACAATTTTCAGCGTTTTTGATGTTAGGTCAACATCTGCGACCTGTGTATGAAAACAGAATTCACCGCCAAGCGAAATGATCTCCTGACGCATCTGGCTTACAACATCAATCAGGACATCTGTACCGATATGCGGCTTATTTGCATATAAAATATCTTTGTCCGCTCCGAATTTTACGAAAGTCTCAAGAACGAAACGGTTACGTCCTGTCTTATCTTTTACAAGTGTATTTAACTTTCCATCTGAAAATGTACCAGCGCCGCCTTCACCGAACTGGACATTGGAAGAAGGGTCAAGCACACCGGTCTCCCAGAAGCGATCCACATCCTTCTTACGTTCTTCTACACAGGCACCACGTTCAATAACCAAAGGACGGTATCCTTCCAGTGCGAGCAGATAAGCGCAGAATAGTCCGGCAGGACCGCTGCCGATGACAACCGGACGGGCATTCAGAATCTCTGTTCCGTGAGATGGAATCTGGTAATGCTTCTCTTCTACTTTCTGGATGTTTCCTTTACAATGCTTTAAAACAGCATTCTCATTGGAAACAGTGACATCAACCGTATACACATAGAACAACTCCGGTTTTCTGCGTGCGTCTAATGACTGACGGTGAATCCGATAAGTAAAAGAGTCCCCTTTCTTTAGATGAAGTGTCTTTTGTATCTTCTTTTCAAGAGCTTCTTCCGTGTGTGGAATCTGCAGTTTCAGCTGATTAATTCGTATCATTTATCTATCCTTTCTTTCAGGAAATCTAATATTAAAGTATATCATCCAGATATTGGTTACAAGTTAGCAGCAGGCAATTATGCAGATGCGGCGGAGCGTCCTGCAACATAACCGCTTGCCCACGCCCAGGTGAGATTATACCCACCGCAGATTGCATCTACATCGACCAGTTCTCCGGCAAAATAAAGCCCGGAAACAAGTCTGGATTCCATTGTTTCTGGATTAATCTGTGTCGTATCAACACCGCCACAGCAGATCTGTGCCTGTTCATAAGAATTTGTCTTAATTACAGGTGATTTGAATTCCTTGATCATCCATGCCAGCCTCTGAATATCTGCATCTGTGAAATTGCCGCATAGCTTCTCTTTTTTGATCTTGGCAAATTTCAGCCATACAGTGGCCAGTTTTTCATGAAACAGGCCGGTAAAGAATTGCTCTGCTGTTTTTTCCGGCTGGCGGTTGGCACGTTCTTTCAGAAGAATTTTTACTTTATCAACCGAATATTCCGGAAGAAAATCCAGCATGGCAACAACTTCCTTCTGCTCATATAATGCTTTCGACGCATAACGGCTGATCTGGAATACCGGAATTCCTGAGATTCCATAGGCGGTCAATTGAAGTTCACCGGTATCAGCAGCAGTTAATTCACCGTCAACAAACAACGAAACTTTTCCCTGTGCACGTACTCCGGCAATTGCGCGGAAATGCTTTCCGGTACAATGTAAAGCACAAAGAGCAGGAAGTACAGGAATTATCTGATGTCCAAGCTGTCTGGCTAAAGTGTATCCGGAACCGTCAGAACCGGTGGAAGGTGCGGCTTTTGATCCATTGCAGAGAATCACTTGATCTACGGTTAAAGAACCGTGTGATGTCTGCAAGGAAAATCGTTCATTTGTTTTCTGTATTCCAGTACAGGAGATTCCTGTACGTACATCAACTCCAAGACGGTATACTTCCTGTTCTAATACATCACGGATGGCACTTGCCTGATCAGAGTACGGATACAGATATCCATTTCTGTCTTTTGGATAGATTCCAAGTTCTCGGAAAAAAGCAATGACTTTTTCCGCCGGAAATTGATCCAGTACCTGCGTGATAAAGTTAGGCTGCTCCGAACGATAACAGGAAGTATCCTGATAAGTATTCGTATAATTACACCGGCCATTTCCAGTCACTAATATTTTCTTACCCAATCTATCGTTTTGCTCCAGAAGGAGAACTTTCGCTCCTTTTCTGGCAGCGAAAATGGCGGCCATCATTCCTGATGCACCGCCACCTATAATTGCAATTGTGTTCATTAAAATTCATATCCTCTTACTTTCTTAGCAGATTACATCTGTCTGAATTTTAACATAACAATTCATTCAACTCAACTGAATTTTCGATAGAATTCTCTCGAAAAATTGTTTTACAGAAGTTCTCTCACACGCTCGATAGAAAGAACGCCTGCATCAATAACGCTCTGCAGTGATTTGAGAATACCAAGCTTTGCATGATACCATGTGAGTCCACCCTGGAAATAGACAGCGTACGGAGGTTTTACTGGTCCGTCTGCACTTAATTCAATGGAAGAACCCTGAACGAAAGCACCAGCTGCCATGATCACATCGCTGTCATATCCCGGCATTGCCCATGGTTCCGGGCTTACATAACTGTCTACCGGAGCAGCTGCCTGAATTCCCTTACAGAATGCAATAACACCTTCTGCAGATCCAAGTGTAACCGCCTGGATGATATCATGACGGGATTCAGAACCGTTCGGAATTACCGGATATCCTAAAGCTTCGTAGATATTTGCTGCAAAAGTAGCACCCTTTAAAGCACCGCATACAACAGTTGGTGCAAGGAAGAATCCCTGATAGAAGGACTGTGTAACACCAAGTGTAGCACCGACTTCTTTACCGAGTCCTGGAGAAGTCAGACGATAAGCACAGTTTTCGATCAGATCAGCTCTTCCGGCAACATATCCGCCGATTGGGGCAAGTCCGCCACCCGGATTTTTGATCAGAGAACCGACGATCATGTCTGCACCGACATCACTTGGCTCAATACGTTCAACGAATTCACCGTAACAGTTATCTACCATACAGATGACATCCGGGCGACGCTCTTTGATAAATGCAATCAGTTCGCCGATTTTTTCTACAGAGTAGCTTGGGCGTGTCTGGTATCCTTTGGAACGCTGGATTGTTGCCAGTTTGATTGTTTTATCTTCCAGAGCTTTTTCAATCGCAGGATAATCAAAATATCCATCTTCCAGAAGTTCTACCTGTTTATAGGAGATTCCATATTCTGCAAGAGAGCCGTTAGATGGACGGATTCCGATTACTTCTTCAAGTGTATCATATGGTTTTCCAACCGGAGATAACAGTGTGTCTCCGGGACGAAGATTCGCTGCAAGCGCGAGGGCAAGTGCGTGTGTTCCGCAAGTGATCTGTGGGCGCACCAGAGCGGCTTCTGTATGAAAAACAGAGGCATAGACATCCTCTAAAGTATCTCTTCCCTGATCATTGTATCCATATCCGCTTACATAGTTAAAGCATCCTTCACTTACGCGGTTCTCCTGCATGGCATGAATTACTTTTAACTGATTGTATTCAGCGTTTCTGTCAAATTCTTCAAAACGTTCTTTTAGTTTCTCTTCTGTCTTCTGTCCGAATGCCCAGACTTCTTTGCTGATTCCTAGCTGTTCGTAAATTGTTTCTGTAGTTGGTGTATTCATTTTTCTTCTTCTTTCTTTTTAAGTTTTTTATTGTTGATTTACATGGCAAAGCTGCATTTTATCTAAATGCAGCCTGATGTCCTAATGAATGATTTCTTTTTCCTTTAAAACAGTGAGCATCTGTTGGATCAGTTGTTTATCTTCTCTTCCAATCTCACTTTTATCAAGCCAGATGACATCTCTTTCTCTTCTAAACCAGGTCAGCTGTCGCTTGGCAAAATGTCTTGTGTCTCTCTTAATAATGCGTACGGCTTCTTCCAAAGGATACTCTCCTTCAAAATAGCCAAACAGTTCTTTGTATCCAAGTCCCTGCATCGCAACACTTTCTCTTTTAAGTCCGCGCAATCTTAATGCATTGACTTCTTCAAGAAGTCCTTCCTGCATCATCAGATCGACACGTTTATCAATCCGGTCATAGAGAATCTTACGATCATCTGTCAGCACAAAATATGCGGAGTTATAAGCAGATTCTTTCTCTCGTTCCGCCTCATTGTGCTCGGAAATCTTCTGTCCGGTCTGCTGATAATATTCCAGCGCGCGGATCACACGTTTTATATTATGAAAATGAATCTGTTCCGCAGATTCCGGGTCTACTTTTTCAAGCATTTCATGAAGATATTCTGCGCCCTGGGTTTTGGCAAGTGCTTCTAATTCTTCCCGATAAGCAGTATCGGCATTATTTTCTGTGAAATCAATGTCGTAAAGTAATGCCTGAATATAGAATCCTGTTCCGCCGACAACGATCGGAATATGTCCCCGCTGATAGATTCCTTCCATTGCTTCTTTTGCCATCTGCTGAAAGAGAACAACGTTAAAATCCTCAGACGGATCAAGAACATCTACCAGATGATGCGGCACACCGTCCATCTCTTCCGGACGGATCTTGGCAGAGCCGATGTCCATCTCCTTGTAGACCTGCATAGAGTCAGCAGAAATGATCTCTCCGCCGATCGCTTTGGCAAGTCCGATGGAGGCAGCAGTCTTTCCGACAGCGGTTGGACCGGTCAGAATGACAAGTGGGCGTTTGTTTGTCTGTTCCATCTATATTTCCTCGATTCCATTTATACAATTCGTTTAAATTTCTTTTCCAGATCACGTTTTGTCATGGCAATGATCGTCGGTCGTCCATGCGGACAGTGATATGGATTGTCCAGTGTCAGGAGTTCGCCGATCAGTTTGTCTACTTCCTGTGCAGAAAGACGGTTATTTCCCTTTACAGCAGCCTTACAGGACAAGGATGCAACCTTCTCATCGATCAGCTCCGGTGTCATAGAAGTAGAAAGACCTTCGGTCAGATCATCGATCATCTCCATCAGAAGTTCTTTCTTGGCAATACTGAACAGATTGTCAGGTACTGCACGGACTGCATACTCTTCTCCACCAAAAGGTTCAATCTCGAAACCAATGCGTGAAAAGCGGTCCATATTTTCATTCAGAAGCTGTGCTTCCTGCATGGATAAGCTTAAAATGATCGGAGGACTTAAGTACTGAGAAGTAAATTCTCTGCTTTTCATTTCACGCAAGGTACGCTCATACAAGACGCGTTCATGAGCCGCATGCTGATCAATGATGTAGAGATTATCTTTAAATTCTACGAGCCAGTAGGTGTCAAAGACCTGGCCGATCAATTTATATTCTGCACGGATATCTCTTTTTTAAGAAATTTTCTTTCAAAGAGATCCATCTGCGTACCGTTTTCTGGTTCTGATTTTGCGTCGGTTATTTCACAATCAGATACTGCATCGGTGTTGGTGGTGGCAGTTTTGCATTTCAACAGCTGGTTTGGATTTTTGAACTGCTGCCGCAGTTTCCGGTGCAACTGTCTTATCTGCTGCTTCAACGGCGTATTTGACATGTTCAGCAATTTTGTCTTTCTGTTCATCTGCACGGAAAATCTCTTTCCGGTCTGCAACTTCGGCGGAAGAAGAACGATTATGGTAAGAAAGTACGCGCTCCTTCATCTTACGGATAAAATAATCCTCATCTTGAACATCATCCTTAACCGTTTTCTTGGATTCTTTGATCAATTCCGCAGCTGTTACTTTTTCATTCTCCTTACGCGGACGAAGAAGAAACGGACTGCCGGTATCCTCTTTATTTTTGGTCGAAGCGGATGTGAATGTCCTTTTTCACTCGCTCCGGTCTTTCTGCCTTGTTTTCGTTCGATTCCACCGGATCAGGAACTTCTGCTTTCTGGATCAGTTCCGGTTCCAGCAAAGTCCTGTGTACGGCTTCAAAGACGGTATTATAAACCTCCTGCTGCCGTGAGAAGCGAAGTTCCATCTTTGTCGGATGCACATTGATATCTACATTTTCTCCACTCAGATGAAAATGCAGAACTGCAAATGGAAACTTGTGCTGCATCACAAAATCACGATAAGCGTCTTCCACGGATTTGGAGATCATTGCACTTTTGACATAGCGGCCGTTTACGAAGAAATTTTCAAAGTTACGATTTCCACGTGTGATGATCGGCTTGCCGAGAAAACCTGTGATATGGATACCATTTTTCTCATAATCGATCTCAATCAGGTTAGCCGCTACGTCACGGCCATAGACATTGTAGATCACATCTTTCAGTTTTCCATTTCCGGAAGTACGCAGTTTTTCCTGTCCGTTATTTAAAAACTGAAAAGCAACTTCCGGATGAGACAGGGCAAGATGCATTAATAGATCCTGCACATGTCCGGCCTCTGTCATTGGTGTTTTCAAAAATTTTCTTCTCGCAGGAACATTGTAAAATAACTGATGGACGAGGAAAGTTGTCCCGTTTGGCGCACCGGTATCTTCCAAGGATACTTCTTTTCCACCTTCAATGACATAGCGGGTACCAAACTCTGCATCGGCTGTCTTTGTGATCAGTTCCGTCCGGGTGACGGCTGCAATACTTGAAAGCGCCTCTCCACGAAATCCCAAAGACGCGATGTGAGACAGGTCTTCCACTGTCTCAATCTTGCTTGTAGAATGGCGCAGAAAAGCACGCTGCACTTCATCCTGCGGAATGCCACAGCCATTATCTGTAATACGGATGAAGGAAATGCCCCCGTCCTTGATCTCTATTTTTACAGAAGTAGATCCTGCGTCGATCGCATTTTCAACGAGTTCTTTTACAATTGACGCTGGACGCTCAATCACTTCACCTGCGGCAATTTTATCAATTGTGATCTGGTCTAATACATGAATGTGTGGCATATTTCCGCCTTTCCTTTTACCAACGGTTCTTCAGCTTATTCTGTAACCGGTAGATTGTATTTAAAGCATCGATCGGTGTAAGATTTCCGACATCGATATTTTTCAATTCATCAAGTACGTCATCATCTTTTACAGTGTCAAACAGAGACATCTGTGCCATATCGACTTCGTCATATTTTTTTGCCTTACTTTTTTTCTTTGCAGTATGTTCCTTGGCCGCGATCTCACTGACGCGGTTTGTGATATCCTCATCGCTGAGTTCCTCTACGATTTCCTTCGCACGGGAAATGACAAGATCCGGAACGCCGGCAAGTTTTGCAACCTGGATACCATAACTCTTGTCAGCCCCGCCTTTTACGATCTTTCGTAAGAATACGATGTCATCGCCCTTTTCTTTTACAGCAATACAATAGTTGTTGACATTATCAATCTTTCCTTCGAGTTCTGTCAGTTCATGATAATGTGTGGCGAATAAAGTTTTTGCTCCCAACAGTTTGCTGTCGCTGATGTATTCTACAACAGCCCAGGCAATTGACAGACCGTCAAATGTACTTGTTCCGCGTCCGATTTCATCAAGAATGAGAAGACTTTTTGAGGTTGCATTTCTTAAAATATTGGCAACTTCGGTCATCTCAACCATGAATGTACTCTGTCCGGAAGCAAGGTCATCGGATGCTCCGACTCTGGTGAAAATACGGTCGGAAAGACAGATGTTCGCGCTCTCTGCCGGGACAAACGATCCGATCTGAGCCATCAGTGCGATCAATGCAGTCTGACGCATGTAAGTTGATTTACCTGCCATATTCGGACCTGTGATGATTGAAATTCTATGTTTCTTATCATCCAGATAAGTATCATTGGCAATAAACATATCATTTGGAATCATTCGCTCAACGACCGGATGACGGCCTTCTTTGATATCAAGGATTCCTTTTTCATTAATTTTCGGACGGACGTAGTTGTTGCGCTCTGCAACAAGTGCAAGAGAACTGAACGCATCCAGTGCGGCAACTGCTTTGGCAGTTTGCTGGATTCTCTCCACCTGTCCGGCAATCGTTTCACGGACTTCGCTGTAAAGTTCATATTCCAGTGCATACAGCTTATCTTCTGCACCAAGGATCATGTCTTCAAGTTCTTTAAGCTCCGGTGTGATATAACGCTCAGCATTCGCAAGGGTCTGTTTTCTTGTATAATAATCCGGGACAAGATCTTTATAAGAATTTGTCACTTCCAGATAATAACCAAATACTTTGTTATATTTTATTTTTAGATTTTTAATACCTGTTTTTTCTCGCTCATCATTCTCAAGTTTTGCAAGCCAGTCTTTTCCGTCCGATTTCGCCCGGCGAAGCTTATCAACTTCTTCGTTATAACCGTCGCGGATAATATTTCCCTCTTTCATGGCAAGCGGCGGATCCTCACGAATGGCTTTCGTGACGAGCTCGCAGAGATCTTCTAATGCATCCAGATCTTCATAAATCTCTTTTAAAAGCGGTGCCTGCAGATCCTGTAAAATATAGCGGATCGGTGGCAGCATCTCCAGAGAACCTTTGAATGCGGTGAGGTCTCGCGGATTTGCAGAACCGTAAGTGATCTTCGTGATCAGACGCTCCAGATCATAGACCGGAGATAAATATTCCCGGATCTCTTCACGGGCAATGGCCTGATTTTTCAGTTCTTCTACTGCATCCAGTCTGCGGTTGATCTCGGATTTATCGATCAAAGGCTGTTCTACATTTTTGCGAAGCGTACGTGCGCCCATTGCAGTACGTGTTTTGTCAAGAACCCAGAGAAGGGAACCACGCTTCTGCTTTTCACGTAAAGTTTCGCACAGCTCCAGATTTCGACGTGTAGAACTGTCAATCAGCATATATTTTCCTGTGATATGTGGTGTAATATGTGTCAGGTTGGAAAGTGAATTTTTCTGTGTCTCAAATAAATAGATCAGAAGTGCTCCGGCACTGATGATTCCACAGTCATAATCAGCAAGTCCAAGCCCTGCAAAATTCTTTACTTTGAAATGCTCAAGCAGCTTATCTTTGCAGACAGCATCATCAAAATACCAGGAATCGAGAGAATAAATCGTGATTCCAAGCTTGTCTCTCATCGCATCCAGATCCATACCGCTCATATAGAACGCTTCGTTGCAGATGATCTCAGACGGACTGAATTTATAAATCTCATCCATCAGACGGCTGCTGTCCGGAAGTTCTGTGACAAAATAATCTCCGGTAGAAATATCTGCGATTGCAACTCCATAGCGGTCTGCAATATAGACGATACACATGATGTAATTATTCTTCGTTTCATCTAATGCCTGTGTATCCAGATTCGTTCCGGGTGTAACAATTCTTACAACCTCACGTTTTACGATCCCCTTCGCAGTCTTTGGGTCTTCTACCTGTTCACAGATTGCGACTTTGTATCCCTTCGCAACAAGACGGTTCAAGTAACCTTCTACGGCATGGTATGGGATTCCGCACATCGGGGCACGTTCATCCAGACCACAGCTTTTCCCGGTCAGTGTGATCTCAAGCTCTCGGGATGCAGTCAAGGCATCGTCAAAGAACATTTCGTAGAAATCGCCGAGGCGGTAGAATAAGATACAATCCTTGTACTGCTCTTTCGTCTCGCAATAAATTTTCATCATCGGTGTCAGCTTATCTATGTCAATATTTTCCATCAATTTCTCCTTAGTTTTCAAAGGTTTTCTAAAAACTCTTTAGAATGTAAGTTCGCAAATCATTCTAACAAATTTTAACATGAATTTCAAGCTGATGTTGAGAACGTAGAAATGTATCATTTTGTCGGAGTACCTATATCGCAATGTGCGAAGAGAGCGAACTGAAGAATATTCGTTTAATATTCTTGGGTTCGCTCTCTTCTTTTAATTTGAAAAAATTATTATTTCATTTTTCATAAACAACTTCTAACTGTCCGGCATCCATCTCGCACACTGTATCACACAACCATTCCATTTCCATCACATTGTGTGCAGCTAACAGGATAGTTGTTCCTTTTTCTTTCAATTCAACAAAGAGTTCGCAGACATCCTGTGCGCCTCTTTTATCCAATCCATTGAATGGTTCGTCTAAAATTAATAATTTTGGTCGCTCCATGATCGCCTGTGCAATTCCAAGGCGTTCTCTCATCCCAAGTGAATATTGACCTACTTTCTTTTTAGAAAACGGATCAAGACCAACTCTTGCGATTGCATCCCGGATCTCAGTATCTCCTATTTTTCGATTAAGTTGTGCAAGGCGTTTTAAGTTTTCATATCCACTGATATATGGAAGAAATCCCGGACTCTCGATAATCATTCCGGTATTTTCCGGAAAATCAATATCTTTTCCAATTCTTTTTCCATAGACATATACGCTCCCTCTGTCAGGTTGAAGAAAACCGCAGATGCATTTGAACATTACAGTTTTACCGGAGCCATTAAATCCCATGATTCCGTGGATTTTTCCTGCCTCAAAGGTATGACTGATTCCTTTTAATACTTTTTCTTTGCCAAAAGATTTTGTTAGATTTTTAACTTTCACAGCAGCTTTCATAATTTTCCCCTTTCTTATTCCGTCAGGATTCATCAACCTGAGAAAATGTAAAATTATATCGTTTGATACATTTTCTCGAGATGAAAAGCAAAATACATATCACTGCAAGGAATAACAGGATGCTTATTTTTATTTGTGGCAAATAATCATATCCGAAATTATGCATTGGAAATGTTGCGTGATTTAAGGGTGATAACCATCCGCAAAGAATATTTGCCCGATAGGAAAGCCCTCCACCCAGATGAAAAACTTTTTGAAAAATATCCGGAGTCAGAAGAATTCCATAAAGATTTATCAAGAGTGCGCCAACAACGCCTCCGGCTCTTCCCTTCTGTAGATTTAATACAAGCATGACGGAAGTAATAAATAACGAATAGAAAAGCATAAGAAATACAACACAGATTGCACATTTATATGGTGTTGTCATTTCCATTGTCTTTATTGATACAGGAACCGTAAGATGATTATTACTTCCATATCCAATGCTTGCAGCAGTCTGGCTCCATACATTTCCAACGTAAGCCCAAGGACTTGCAATTAGAAGTTCTGTCAGGCAGAGGAAGACTGTATAAAGGCAAGTAGACAGGATCACATATAGGATCTGACTTGCCATCCATACGCTTCGCTTTGTCCGGATCAGCCAATAGGGCGTCATCTGATTTACAAAAGGCATATCTGCAAATAATAACAGCAGTAAAAGGGATGAAAGCATCACAGACTGCGCATCACCGAAGGTCCAGATCAGTGGCTCGAACATTTGCACCGGTGTCTGGAATGTCTGTGCCTGCTCTAAAATCTGATTTGTCAACATCAGACAAAGTACAAATCCTAATGCAAAAGTCATCCAGATTCTCGGATTTTTGTCCCAGTCAGAGAAATTTCTTTTGTTAGAAGAAAGATTTGATGAATGTCCGTTTTAAATTGCGTTTTTTTCATGCCACCACTCTCCTTACCACGCATTTACGCAAAGCCAGTGCCAGAAGACTGCTGATCAGAAGCAGAGCCAAAAGACAGAATCCGTTTCCATAATATGCCGGGCTTGCCCACTGCTTTGGACTTAGGAAAAAATAATTGCGGTAATATCGTTCTTGAAACACTGTTAGTACATAATATAAAATAAATGGAACAGCACAGCTCAGATACTTATTTTTAGTCAAAACTGCTGTCAGTGAACCGCATAAAGACCACAATGCTCCATTTAGAAAAAGTCGGATAAATCCAATTCCTGTGATACTTATTACCTCTGATATATTTTGCAAAGTATTCAGAGTCGGGATATTTCTACAGATAACTATAAAAACAACCAATGCAATTCCTGCCGCTGAAACGGAAATGGCACCACCTGTGAATGCGACTCCAAAACTTTTCATCCAAATATAATTTCTTTTTCCTATTCTGTTAATAAGAAACCATGCATAGCGGCTGTGTAATTCTTCCTGTATATCTGCGGCTGTTGCCAGAGGAACCAACAGTGGAAAGAAAAGCAAGGCTTTTTCTGAAGTGATTGCATAGGTGAAGATGCATAACCAGGCTTTCCCTTCTGTTGATCCACCGAAAGCGATCAGATGATTTCGATAAGGAAGTGCAACAATCAAAAGAACCGCACACAACGCCAGTACAGAGATATAAAATCTTCGGTTTCCAAAGTCATATTTCAATTCTGTTCTGAAAAGATGTCTTCGTTTCATATTCTATCATCTCCAATAAGAACCTATTCTTCCACCGTCTGTTGCATTTAATACAATGTAGTCGGTCTGATATCCTTCTATTTTTCTTCCGGCTGTTCCAAGTTCGGCAGTTGCATCTTGACTCTCGCTTATAGTGAAAAACCATGCCGGAACCAGCCAGGCATTTTGTGGATTCTTATATGCCGGTATATAAGTATATCCCAGTTCGACAGTTGCAACATCATAACCAAATATCGTCTTGCTCTCTGCAGGCTGACTGGAAGGGTAAAGATATTTCACCTGATCGATCAGGCGGTTTTCTATTTCATCAAATGCAAGGAGTTTTACATTTTCTGTAACTATCTTTTCTTCCTGACTCATACCCTTCCATTTGAAGGAACGGATTCCATCTTCTGTCACTACAATATAAATCTGCTCTACCGGCATGGAAGGTGCATATGCAAATCCACTATCATCTGAATATCCTCCGGTTTTATCCTGATTTATTTTTAATCCGGAAACAGAAGGAACGTAAGTAAGACGATAACCTGTTTTTCCAAGATTTGGATCAGCATTCCATAATGCTTCCTGTTGTTCTAATATAGTGGCTTCCGGATAATCAGACTGTGCATACCAGAGGATTTTGTCTGATGACAACAACTGCATATTTTCGAGGTTCAGATCTTTCAGAATTTTTTCAGCTTCATCTTCTGCTGTCTCTTCTAAGAGAGTGGTTTCTTTCATCTGGTCTTTCAGTGTTTGTAGTTTCTCCATAAAAGATTCTTTTACGCTTCCTGCAGGAACTCCATATTCGTCTGTGCGATTCTCTATTGCCAGATAGTTTTCAATAGTTGCCAGTTCGATCCCATTTCCTTCTGACCAGGAGAAGATACTATAATTTCCTGCTTCCGGATCGTAAGTTTCTGCATTGATCGTACCCTTTGCATCTGCACCAACCGTTGCCTGAAAATGAATCTCCATTCCATCCTGCTTTGTGGTATCCGGAAGAATATCATATCCGTAAGCTTCCAGTGATTTTCTTTTTGCTTCATACGCCGGATCTGTCTTTTTTGATGTGTATTCAATCTGTCCAATTTCCTGCAATGGTGTCTGCTCTGGCGCAAGAGGAAGAACTTCTTCCACTAACTTTTCAAGCCCTGTTAAATCATACTCCACACTGTTGTCAGCATAGAATCCTTCCCTGTTCTTAATCCTATCTAAGAGGTTCTGATAGTATTCTCTGGTAAGTTCCTGCGTCTGATACAAAATCTCTCCGCCTGCAAAATAGGAAATAAGTCCGTTTAATTGTTCAAGCTCCAGTTTTTTCTGACTGACTTCAATCACCGGAAGATTTCCTGTCGTAACAGATTCTAATTTCTGATCTGCGTGAAAAACTCCGCGGTCATTACTCCATGTTACTGTTGTGTCCCAGTGTTCCGGCAGATCCAGTGTCTGTGTCTCTCCATCTTTCAATGGTTCTGCAATTACATCCTCGCTTAATCCTCCGGCCTTACTGACAACTGCACTCTGGTCAGGTGTCTTCTGACATCCCGTAAGTAACAGACCACAAGTAAGACTGACTGTCAGAATCGATGGTAAAATGATTTTAGTTCTCTTTTTCTTAATTGTCATGGCATCATTCCTCCATTTCCATTCCTGTTTGTGTGATACGAATTTCGTATCCTGAAAATTTGGAACAGGTTTTTTTCTTATATTCAGTTTAATCTTGTGGTGAAAGTACTGCAAGCGGATGGCCTTCAAGTACTGGATTACTGGACATGAGTATTTATAAATCAAAAAATGTTATTGAAACAACAAACATTCCATCTTCCATTTCATAGGCCAGATCTCCATCATATCGTGTAACAATCCGTTCCACACTTTTCAAGCCATATCCATGAAGAGATTTATCCTGCTTCGAAGTCAGAAAAGTATGTCCTGATTTGGCAGGAAGCTTATCGGTTCCATTCTTAATTTCAAGAAACAACATTTGCATATGCTGCTCAATCTTTATACTGATTTTCTTACGTTCTTTATCAGTCACTTTCTCACAGGCTTCCAGGGCATTGTCTAGCAGATTCCCAAATAGTGAACAGATCTCTCTTTCTTCCATCGTCAGACTGGATAGTGGTGTTACATCCAATTGGAAATCAATCCCTTTTTGTACTGCCAGGATTCGCTTTTGCCCAAGAATCAGATCCACTACATGATTTCCTGTATAAATCTGTGGATTGATTTTTACGAAATTTCTTCTGATTTCATCTACATAATTTTCCAGCTTTTCATATTCCTGATTTTTTACATATTCACTGATCACAAGATAATGATTCTTTGTATCATGAACAAGTTCTTTGTTCTGCTCGATGGAAGCTCTTATTTCCTCATATTTCTGTTTCTCCATCTCTTCTTTCATCAGAAGAAATGTATTTTGTCCCGTTATGTTTCTGTTTTTCCATATAAGAAATGTCATGACGCTGACAAGCACGATCATAGTAAGAAAACTGATGAGACTTCCTTTTAAGACATCCTGAATCACCGGAATTCCGGCTGCAGAGTACAGAAGCCCGTATTTTAAAAGTTTTTGATACTCCAGAACGAGTGCTGACAACAGTACGCCACATAAAACAAATACCCATTGAAAGGCTTCTATGTCTTTTTTCTTCTTCCAGCTTCTTATTTTGAAAATGATAAAAAAGAAAATAATTAATAACAGGCTTCGTATCACACAAGATACTTCATTTTCATGGTAACGGAAAAATAGAATCTGAGGGTTTTCTGCCTGATTCCCGTAAATAAATGCGAGAAGGTAGTAAATGATATATAAAAATAATGTCATTGCTGCTTCATACATAGATGCGATCCCTGTAAGAAGAATCAATTTCTTTCGATAGGCAAGGAAACTTCCTAAAACCAAAATAAAAATCGTCAACAGGTATCCATAAGCACTAAACACAGATCTTTTGACCCATACAGAAATAATTGTTGAAGTGACGATTAAAACAAAATAGAGAATCCATTTATCTTTCGTTTTCAGAGTCTTTCTGTCTATAACTGTTCCGAATAACAGATAATAGAAAAGGAAGGTTTCAAGAAAATTCAGTCCAATCCATATTCCAAGTGTATCCATCGTTACGAATTCCTCCAGTAGAGATTGATTTCTCGCTTTACTTCTGCAAGTCTTGCCTTACTTACCGGTACTTCATATCCTTTTTCGAGATAGATAGTGTCACCGCTTACTCTGCAAATCTGCTTTATATTAACAGCGTATCCACGTTCCACCAGAAGAAATTGTCTACTATTTAACATTTTCAGTGCATTTTCCAAAGAAGTTCGCTCTCTCACAACGCCTTGGGTAGTAACATAATTTACATACTTAGTACCTTTGGATTTATACAGATAAAGAATATCCTTATAAAGCAATTTTCACCTGTTCTGTACCGTCTTTTATAATACAGAATTCTTTCTTTTGTTTTTGCAGCTTTTCAATAAGCTGTTCAGCAACTCCGGGAAGACGAAATTCTAGATCCTGTTTCAAAATATACTGATATGCTTCGATCCGATAACTTTCTGCCGCATATTCTTCATAAGATGTGATGAAGACAATGTACATGTCAGGGCAAATCCTTCGGACCAATTTCCCCCAGTTCCACTCCATCCAGCTGTTGCATCTGAATGTCTGTAAATAAAATATCCGCTGTTTCGCCCTTCTGAATTTCCTCAAAGAAACTTTCGCCCGATGCATATAGTTTAATCTCTACTTCGTGTTGTTCCTGTATATTTTCCTTTAGAGTTCGGAGAATTTGTTCTCTTGTCTGTTCTTCATCGTCAACGATTGCAATTTTTATCATAAGTTGAATTCACCTCGCCTCACATAATCAGTATCAGTATAACATACTTCGAACACGCATTCATATTATGGCCATAAAATATATTGGTTTGGGACATAAAAAAACGAAAGGCTCCTGCAGGAGCCTTTCAGACTACGGACTTCACAAGTTTCCGTTTTCATCTAGAAGATATATAGCAAAGACATTTCCAAGTTGCAGAGGATAACTTTCCTTGATGATGCCATCAAATACAATACGAATATGGTCACCGGCATTCAAATCAGGGAGCTCACCACTTTCTACTATATTCGTTGTTACAGAGAATTCTTCATCAACAGGAATACCACTATCAAAGGATTCTGAACATTTTACCTTAATTGATTTTTTCTTTACTTCAAGAACAGTTGCATCAAAATATACTTGTTCTTTTTCCTGACTTGAATTCAAATCTGCTACAGCTCCATCATAGACCATTAATTTTATCGTTTCATTTTCAGGAACATCAGCGTATACACCTACAGTACATGCCTTGTTTTGGGATATCTGATACAAGGAACTAACACCGCCCGCTGGAATTTCTGCTGTTCTTTCTTCTTCATCCGGTATTTGTAGATGAACAATAATATTGAAATTATTGCTGTTTTGAAAGGTGAGTATTCCAGTTTGGGAGGATACTTTTTTATCAGAATATGTAACTACATAGTTATTTGTCTCAGAGGTTTCTGCGCAAGTAACAGAACAATCCCATTTGTCTTGCTGAGAGGTATCTTGTTTACTATTGAAAGTGATAAACTCATCCCACAATTCCTCAAAATTAACAAACTCATAATACTTTTCATCAACACCGAAATAATGTCCCGGACAGAGTGTAACTACGTCTTTTCCTTGGAAATAAAGCTTATAGTAAGTAACTGCTCCACTTGATAATGCTTGATTTTTATCAACTTCATCACCAAGCTCAACTTGATTCAGCAATGGACGAACTCCTTCTTTTCCTGATCTGACAGTGTATAGGAAAAATTTCCATCTTTCCCACCTGTTGTGCCAGAAAGTTCGATTTTATCAATTTCAGACACATCTATAGTTCCAAATTCAATAGCAGAATGGGTGGTATTCTTTTGACAGCCGGACAATAGAGTTAACGTAATCAGTATGAATGATAGGATCATTTTTGAAACTGTTTTTTTACATTTTGTTTTAAACATTTTTCTGCCCTCCTGCTAGTGTACTGCCTCATTGTTCGCTATTTTATCAAGTTTGGCAAAGTATTTTTACCATTTTTCTTTGAATCAATTATAACATGAACAAGTTTGCTTTTCACTTGTTATATGATAATAAACGAAAAAATACATGTGTATGATTTTTAGTTTCATACTCATGCATTTTTTCTTACTTAATTATTGATTCATTTCATCCAACAGTTGTTCAATCTTTGATACAAACAGATCAAATGCGACATCATTCTTTCCACTGTTGATCACGATGTCTGCCTTGGAACGTGTTGGTTCTACATACAGATAATGCATTGGTTTTACAGTTGTCAGGTATTGTTTAATGATACCGTTAAGATCTCTTCCGCGCTCTTCCACATCTCGGGATATTCTGCGGAGAATTCGTTCATCTGCGTCAGCCTCTACGTAGATTTTGATATCCAGAAGATCACGAATCCGTTCATCGGCTAAAAGAAGAATTCCTTCTACGAGAATTACAGGTTTTGGTTCGATTCGAATCACTTCATCAGAACGATTATGAAGACTATAGTCATATACCGGACAATCAATTGCTCTTCCGGCTTTTAATTCTTTTAAATGTTCTACCAGAAGATCTGTTTCCAGAGAATCCGGATGATCATAATTCATAAGAACTCTTTCTTCGAATGGAACTCCTTCTTGTTTACATTTCTTCCGGCAGGAATATACGGTGAGATCGAATATCCTTTGATATCGATAAAAACTGCCCCAATTACAACAATCCCCATATTTAGTTACTCTCTATCCTTCCCATATAGTAAAATCCTTTACATTCGTCAAGGTGAACGTCAACCAGCTGACCGATCAGGCTTTCATCCCCCGGGAAATGAACGAGCAGATTATTGCTCATGCGACCTGTCATCAGATGCTTATCATGTTCGTTGACACACTCTACGAGAACTGTCTGCACGGTTCCTTCATGAATTGCACACTGTTCTGCGGAAATTGTCTGAACCTCATGTAAAAGACGATTGAAACGATCCTTTACAACGTCTTCCGGAACCTGATCTTCCATTACTGCAGCAGGTGTTCCGGTACGTTTTGAATAAATAAAAGTAAACGCGCTGTCGTAACGGACTTTTCTTACAACATCAAGGGTCTCCTGGAAGTCCTCTTCTGTCTCACCCGGGAAACCGACAATAATATCTGTAGTAAGTGATATATCCGGAACTGCTTTGCGGATCTTTTCAGCAAGTGCAAGATACTGTTCTTTGTTATAATGACGGTTCATAAGTTTCAGGATCCGACTGCTTCCGGACTGAACCGGAAGATGCAGATGTTTACAGATTTTTTTTGATTTACTCATCACTTCAATCAATTCATCTGACAGATCCTTCGGATGTGAAGTCATGAAACGGATTCTTTCAAGTCCTTCAATTTTTTCAATCTCCTGAAGAAGCTGTGCAAATGTCATCGGTTCTTCAAGGTTCTTTCCATAAGAATTGACATTCTGTCCAAGCAGCATGACTTCTACAACACCATCTGCAACAAGACGTTCGATCTCACGGATGATTGCCTTCGGTTCACGGCTTCTTTCACGTCCACGTACATAAGGTACAATACAGTAACTACAGAAGTTGTTACATCCGAACATGATATTTACACCAGACTTGAAAGGATATTTTCTTTCAACCGGAAGATCTTCTACAATCTTGTCTGTATCTTTCCAGATATCAATGACTGTTCTGTCAGACTGTATTGCAGATGTTAAAAGTTCTGCAAATTTGTAAATGTTGTGTGTGCCGAAAATAAGGTCAACAAAGCGGTAGCTCTTTTTTAATTTCTCAACAACTTCCGGTTCCTGCATCATGCATCCGCAAAGTGCGATCATCTTATGTGGATTCTTTTTCTTAATGGAACCAAGTTGTCCAAGACGTCCATAAACACGAAGGTTTGCGTTTTCACGAACAGTACAGGTATTGTAGATTACAAAATCCGCTTTCTCTTCATCCGTTTCTTCTGCATACCCAACCTTCTCTAAAATACCAAGCAGTTTTTCAGAGTCCCTCGAATTCATCTGACAACCAAATGTCGTCACACACGCAGTTAATGGACGCCCCAGTTTCTCAGACATTTCAGCAACGTATTCTTTTGCTTTTTCCATAAAATAATACTGACGGGCAGGTTCTTCCAACGGTGCATTTTCCACCAGTTTTACATTTTCAATTATTTCTTTCATTCTCATTTCCTTTATACAAACTGATTGCAGGATGCATCATAAGCATAGTCAATCAGATCTAATTTATCTATAAGTTCTTTTTTATTCACTTCCATCTCTTTACATAACTGATCCAGTGATGGATAAAAATCTCTGAGCTTTGTATTTATGACGCTCAGAAGGATAACAGGATCCTGTGGTAAATTCTGTAACATGATCCTAGTTTCCTTTCTTGTTCATATATTTTTCGCCATACTTCTCACCAAGATTAACAATACTTCCATCTTTTTGTTCCATGTCAATATTGTTCAGCTGGCTTCTTAAGTTCACTCGGATAAGTTCCATATATTCTTTACGAAGAATCTTCTGTTCTTTCGCTTCTTCCGGAGTGAGTCCTTCCGCTTTTGATTTTTTATATAATTCATTGATACGATCAATCTTCTTTTGTTCCATTGTCTATATCTCTCCTTTTTCTTGTTCCGTTTAATGTTGCGATATTCTTTACTGTTCACTCCCGTGTCAATCACTCCGCTGATTGACACGGGAGTGAACAGTAACCGATATTTTTTCCGCTGACTCTGTATTATACACGATTCTGTGCACTTCGTCCACTTTTTAACTGGAATAATTCTCAAGAAAACCATACAGTTCTTCAGCTGACTTAAGATAGATTCCATTTTTCAGATCCTGTTGTACTTCATCCGGCAGATTATTTACGGATAGGCTGGTTGTTTCGTAAAGGGTTGTCCCATCTTGCAGATAGACAGCAACATATCCATGCAGCTCTTTCAGATAATATGCATCATCTGAAACAGACTCTCCTTTGGCTGAACTGCGTCTGGTTTGAATGGAATCATTTTTTTCATTTTTAGTCAGTTCTATAGCTTTTTCCTTTTTCAGTAGATTGTTGTAACTAACCTGATAACCTGCAATCAAACATCCGGTAATCAG
>ENA-OQET01000193-OQET01000193.1-human-gut-metagenome-genome-assembly--contig:-NODE-193-length-33277-cov-3.453876_pt1 | contig 33277 bp, 36 predicted proteins | sample MGYA00242800_ERZ504645 | MGnify/ENA primary metagenome ERZ504645 (study PRJEB26092, sample SAMD00036308) | human gut metagenome | host: Homo sapiens | study: EMG produced TPA metagenomics assembly of... | reverse complement strand
AAGGCGCTGACTGCGCTCGTACAATTCACAATTTCGCTTTAAGGCGGACTTCCCGATGTTGGGAGGTCCGCTTTTTTGCGTCAATTTCAAAAAGGAGTGTATTAAAATGACTAACGCAAATGAAATGGCACAGAAAGGCTTCGACACAGGTTTCACCGATGCCAATGACAACGAACTTCATGTGGGTGACTATGTCCGTATCTGCGGCCATATTGGAAAAATCGTTTTTTCTTGTGGCGCATTCGGCATCTTCATTGCAGATGAAGTTCCTTGGGATGCCCTTGAAGAACTGGTTCGGAAAGACAGCGGTAACCGCCCCTCTTTCTTGTACAATGACACCTTCATCAGCTTTTGGGAGATTGTCTGGAACTTGAGTGAGGACACGGATGAGCCGTGCTTGCCCTATGTTGAGAGCATCACCGTGACCGGCGGCATTTTCACCGACGAGAACGGCAATAAGGATGTCTTCATGGGCTGCATCAACGGTTGCTCCGCCACATTGACTCAGTGCGAATACACCTGCGGACGCTACTACACCTGTGATACCGTAGCAGTGGCAAACGACCTCTTGCGCGACAACGAGAAGCGCAAAAAAGAAAACAACTGACGGTTGGGCGTGCTTTTCTACGACCACCAAAAAAGGAAAGTGAGACATTACAATGGCTAAAAAGCGTGCTATCAAAGGAATCACAAAAATCAACCAAAAGCAAGCAGCACTCGAAGGCTATTCCTACGAAAGGGCCTATCATACCGCCAAGCAGGCAGGGGAACCCTCCTACCGATTTGCTGTCGGCGATAAGGTACAGGTAGGTCATCTTCTGAACTGTGTTGTTGATGAGATTCTGGAAGGCGGGTACATGTACCTTGTCCGCAGTGGTCCAAACAGCGATAACTATTCCTGCTGGGCTTGGACGAACGTTCGCCCGCTGGATGATGACAAAGACACGCAATTTGCAAAGCGTGACTCTGCGCTGTCCCGTTTGCACTACTCGAACCGCAACGTGTACTCCCTTCTCAATTATCACTACCTGCTCGGCGTTGACTTCAATCCCGATTATCAGCGTGGTTCTGTTTGGGATGAGGAGGACAGAGAGAAACTGCTGGACAGCATCTTCGCAGGACGCGAAATTGGTCGTTTCGTCTTCAAGCAGTTGCCCTTTATTCGCGCAAACGACGATGGCAACTACTACGAAATTGTTGATGGCAAGCAGCGTATGTTGACCCTGCTTGCTTTTTACGAGAACAGATTCCCGTACAAAGGCGTATTTTACAACGACCTTTCCGTTCTGGATAAAAATTGGTTCATGGATGCTTCCATTGGTGTTGCTGAACTTGACCAGAATTCGACCCGTGCGGAGGTTCTGGAGGTCTTCCTCGCTCTGAACGAAGGCGGTAAACCTGTCGCAAAGGAAGTCCTTGACCATGCACGCGAGCTTCTGAAAGGGGAGACGGGCAATGGCAAAATGTAACTGTTGTGGGCGCGAAATGCTGACTGCTAACGGCTGCTTGTACAGGCGCGTAGTCGTTAAAGGCGCACACACGAAAACCTTCAAGCGCATCAAAGTCGGCGACCCCGGCGACTGGTATGAAAAATCCGTTGGTACTCCGGAAGAGAAAGATATCCGCTGTGGAGATTGTGGAGCCAGAATCGGCTACTATCATCACTACGGCTGCGACATCGAGAAGTGCCCCATTTGTGGAAGTCAGTTCTTGAGTTGTGACTGTCTGGAGAACTTCGATTCTGCTGTGCTGACAATCTGAAAAGAGGTATAAATAATGCTTAGACAATCCATCGGTATGACCGAAAGCGATGCAAGGCAGATTACCGAGATGTATCTTTCCCGCTACAACCCCACCTATTGGGACGGCAGCGGCGAAGTTCCTTCCGAAGCAAACTTTGACATTTGCCGGGTTGCGGTAGATAGTATGTACAATGGCTGCACGCTTGATATCCAGCTTTGCAAAATCGATGCTTGTCCTTGCCACGCTGCCTCTATCCATTTGTTTGAGGGTGGTTTCTGGACCGGCCATGGTATCGGCTGTTTTGACAAAACGGCCCTGTGCTATGACATCGGTTCCGTACACTCTCTGGCAAGCGCAATCATGCGTATCTGCGCCACCTATGAGAATCTCACCAATTTTCGTAAGGTTTTTGTCGAGCGCCTTGTTATCAGCAAAGAGCGCATGAACGAAATCAAGCAGTACACCGACGGAGGCAAAAAGCAGGACGAGATTGAGTTCGAGTCCGTTACCTTTGCCGATGGTATGTGCATGGATGTGCGCTGCGTCCCGCGCAAGGATGGTCCTTCGTGGTGCGAGGCTGCTATTTATAGCAATGATGAGGACATCGTGACCTCTGAACCCAGCAACTCGTTTTATAATCATTGGGTCTGCCAGACGGCAAACGCCACCTACCATCTCTATATGGGCGTTGCCGATACCGAGTGATGCTTGACGCATTCTGCGAGTTGCATAAACTTGTAACTGTATGATAGATACCATTTATGACTGATATTTTGGGTCTTGATTACAGTCGCTCGCGTCTCCGCAGCGACTGCCGATGCTGGCTCGGTGGACTTCAACGGGACCACTATCCCGCTGACGACCACCGTCTACGGCGAGGTGCTCGCGTCTAACCGCACCACCCCTTAGGCAGCACTTGCCTCCTGAACGATACAGGTACTAAAAAAGGTGTTCCGAGATTGCTTGGGTTAACGGCAACGTAGAGCGTGACTGAATATCCACCATCGGGTCACACCAGCTCTATCAAAACGATGGATTGCAATATGAGGCTATATCTCAAAAGTCAGGACAGTCGGCAATGGGACGTCCTGCACCAGAATTTTCTGGCTGTAGAAAGAAGCTGTACTTATACAGTGAGCACTCATTGCGCCAATACGAGGGCACCAACAGGGAATACATAACCTAGGTGATATGCCGAGCTCGTATAACGCCATATCGGTGATTCTTGTCTGAGAATCGGCGTTGGACTTCACTCCCGGTGCAGAGGAGTAGTCAATCAGGGTCATCCTGAAGCGACGGGTAGCAGGTTTTTGACATCCTCCACGAGGATGGCTTGCTATCAGAATGAATTGTGCTGACACACGATTCGTTCCATTTGAGCCTTGCAGAAATGCGGGGCTCCTTTTTTGTTGTCAATTCGTGCGAAATGAGTATATTTGGAAATGTAGAAGCCAAGCACCGAAAGGAGAATCCATATGTGTTGTCTGAAAATTGATACTGAAACGCTGCTGGCGAACTGTCTAAACACTTGCAAGACTTATTCGTTTTCACCGGATGATTTGCAGCAAATTGTAAGACTGATGGCAAACGCCACAGACAGGTATATCTTCAGCGACACCGGCGATGATGCGCTACATGAGATTGTAACGAAATTTCCTGACATGTTCGTTCACGCTGATGAAGACAGGATTGCTCTGCGCAGCGAGTGGCAGCACGATGACAAGAAGCTGCCGATGGCGTATTTCGACTTTGGATACTCCGCCGCTGACATCAAGCAATTGTGCGCCGCAGCGAAAAAAACACTGCACCACGCAAAATGAACAGTTGCCAAGTTGTGCGAACCGGGTAGAATAGGTATTGTACGATAGATACCATTCTACTAAGGCGCGTCTTGCGTTCGTACGATTCACAATTCTGTATTCACTAAGGCAGACTTACCATTCGTGGTAGGTCTGTCTTTTTTTGGTTTACAGCAAAACAAGCACTTGGAGGTGCATTATGAACAACAATGAAATACTCGTCCGCAAAGCTATCGAAGACAAAGAGCGTGAAGCAAACAGCTATGAAGACCAGGAGTGCTACAATGCAGCCTACTGCTATGGTTATGCTGCCGGTGCAACGGATGCGCTGTCTACCTTGAAGAATCCGGACCCAAAAGAACTCTTTATCATCCTGTCGTACTACTCGAACGAGGACGATGGCGAGTTTGACCGCGTCGGCAGCTGCGACAAGGTTTATCCTACGCTCGAAGCCGCCAAAGCAGCAGCCGACAAACTCTTCAAAGAGGACAAGGAAAACCGTCCCGAGAACATCGCTGTCGCTTACACCCTTGATGATTGCGTCCGCGATATCGAGGAAAACCCGCTGTATGTTGTCGGTGAATGGCAAAAGAACGCTTTTGGAAGCTATCACAATTTCTACGCAGTTTTCGGTGTTTCTCTCACCGAGGACTAAACGCAAGGAGGATTAAAAAGATGCTCAAGGTATTAGGCGGTCGATGCCGCAGTATTCCCGTTGTTGACGGGAAAGTGAATCTCGTTTTGAAGGCAGTTGTCCCAGCACCAGCAGACAAGGAAAAAGCTGAGAAACTCTGCTCCTTGAACGGCTGGGCACCGCACACTGACATGTTCAACAATCTTCTTATCACTGCTCCTGTATCTTTGGATGCATACCGCCTTTCGGATAGTTCCGTCATGAATGCTTATATCGGCTTTGCTGAGAAAGCAGCGACCGCTCTGGTCGGTAACAAGAACGGATATCTGATGGCCGGCGTCGCATCCTACGGGGCTGTTGGCTAAGAAGTCTTCGACCTTGCTTCGTTACATAGCGCTTTTGCGCTTTGTATAGTCCGTCACATCACACACTCAATTTTTTCAGGCTCTAAGGAGAAGCCACACTATGCGCAAAGAAAATCTCATCGACAAGCCCATCGCTGTATCTCTTTTCGGAACCGTTGCATCTGCAACTCTCATGGTTGCTTTTGCCATTGCTTATCGCATTGCCGGTCTTTTTGTTCCTGACACGAATGCTGTCATGGTGGCAGTTCACGGTATTATTTCGCTTTGCGGGAATATTTTGATGTTCTTCACCATTGCCACTGTTGCATCTGTCATATACAGCAAACTGCGCGATGACCGCGCTATAGCGGAGCGTTTTGCAAAGCCTCCAAAGTCATCTGCTGTCTCGTCCGTTCTCACCCGAATCGCATTTGCAGCAATCATGATTTGCGCCGTTGGATTCGTCATCGAAGTCGTCGGTATGTCTCCAGTAGCCATATTCCTGGAGGCAACTGGTGCGCTGAAAGCACACGAGGCGTTTCTGCATGGATTCGAGATAATCCTGTCTTGCGTCTGCAAGGTCAGTTTTATAGTCGCTGTTTTACTTGCTTTCGCTGCGTATAAGGTGCGGTGGGAACTGTAAAACACTTACATTAAGCCGCTCACTTTCTGTGGGCGGTATTTTTGTTGCCATTCATCGGCAAAATATAGGATTACTTCTTGGCAAAATTGACATTTTGCCGTTATCATTGTATACTATACTAAAGCGAGGTGGCAGTATGGCTTATATTTCGGTCGCTGATGCGGCAAAAAAATGGAATCTCTCGGAGCGGTCGGTTCGGAACTACTGCGCTATCGGCAAAATTCCGAATGCAGTTCTTGCCGGTAAAACATGGCAAATCCCGGAAGACGCAGAGAAGCCAAAACGGACAAATGCAAAAATCGAGAATGCTTTGTTGTCCGTTCTTCGAGAAGAGAAAAAGAAGCAGAGGAAAGGCGGAATCTATCACAAGATTCAGGTTGATTTGACCTACAACTCAAACCATATCGAGGGGAGCCGCCTGACGCATGACCAGACCCGCTATATTTTCGAGACGAATACTATCGGGTTCGAGAGCGGGGCTGTAAATGTGGATGATGTTGTCGAGACCGCGAACCATTTCCGATGTATCGACATGGTCATTGACAACGCTATGTATCCGCTGTCGGAGACGCTCATCAAGCGCCTGCATCTCACGCTAAAAAACGGCACAAGCGATTCCCGGAAAGACTGGTTTGCTGTTGGCGAATATAAACGCGTTCCTAACGAGGTCGGCGGGCGAGATACCACCGCTCCGGAAAAAGTCGAAGCGGAGATTTCCGAGTTGTTGTCTGCCTATAATACCGTCCCGAAGCATACGCTCGAACAAATCATTGCGTTCCATCATGACTTCGAGTGCATTCATCCGTTTCAAGACGGCAACGGGCGTATTGGCCGACTTATCCTTTTCAAGGAATGTCTTAAAAACAACATTGTCCCGTTTATTATCGAGGATGACTTGAAGATGTTCTATTATCGCGGGCTTCACGAATGGAACCATGAGCATGGGTATTTGGTGGATACCTGCTTAACGGCACAGGACAGATTCAAAGCATATCTGGACTATTTCAGAATCCCGTATGGCGGCTGAATTTTACGAAATCCCTGATGAAGACAAAAGGGGGATAGTATGAAAATCAAAGTGATGTATCGTGCCCAGTGCCTTGCTGCAGCTTTGGGGTATGGACCCGAGTATGATGCCGAAAACATCGACGAACCTACGCTCATCATTTCGATTTCCAGCACTAACGATAAGCTACCGCTCATCATGAACGAGACCGACAACGAGAATATCCGGCATATCGAATACCTCCAGTTCGATGACATCGACACTGCCGAAAGCGTGCATGGGCTCAAACCTATGTCTGACGAGGACGCCGGATGTATTGTAGATGCACTTCTTCAGTATGTTGACGAAGTTTCTCAGATTATCGTGCATTGCGATGCGGGATATTCCAGAAGCCCTGCCGTAGCAGCGGCTCTGGCGAAGGCATTAAGGGAGAGCGACGAAGAATTTTTCGGGCACGACTATTGCATAAACAATCATGTGTACACCACGCTCCTGAAACAACTGTCAGAGCGGAAAATCCTAAAATAGTTGCCGAATCTTGCGAACGGCATAGTATTGAAGTATGACCATTACGGCGGGCGGACCTTTTGGGTCTGCCCATTTTTTCGTTTTGGAGGTACATCCTATGCATCATTCGCAAAAGCGGTATAAGACGCTCTATTTCTTTGCCGCGTTGATTGCAGCCGCTTTCAGTGTATTGCTCATTGAATTGGGCGGAATCGGGGACAGCGACTATTACTGGCATATCGTTCTCGGCAGAGAAATTTGCTCTACACACACGATTCCGGTCGCAGATGCCTTCTCCTGGATATCTCAGGATTTAGGGCTGACAGAGACCGCGCATTCATGGCTAAGCAGCATCATCCTCTATCAGTTCTCGTGCATTTCTTCTAATCCCGTGGTAGGACTGCTCATCTATTCCTTCATCACCGCGTTCCTGTACGCACTCTTTATCGAATACGCTTGGGCAAAAGAATTGCGCGACCCGTTTGAGAATTGCCTGTTCGTCACCATTGTTACGGCGTTGCTATCCTGGGCCGGAAGACCTCAGAACATCGGCATGATTCTCTTTGTGGTCTCTTTCTATCTCTTGAACGACCTATACCGGAACCCGGACTCGAAACGATGCTGGCTATTGCCGGTTTTGAGTTTCCTCTGGGCGAACCTGCATGGCGGGTCTTTGCCTATTCTGTTCGCGTTCATTGTTCTTTTCATTCTGATGTGCTATCTGCCCAACATCAATACCTTCGGTCTTGTCAATGAGAACGAACAGAAGACAAAGAAGGTCAAGACCTATATTCAGATTTTTGTCGCCAGTCTTCTGACCGGACTCATCAATCCCTACACATACAAACTGTACTACTACTTCTTCCTGACAAACAACGAGGCTACAAAGAAATATGTCTCGGAATGGCAACCGTGCGAGCTCGCCGATATCGTTGCCTTCTTCTGTCTGGCATTTCTGTTCATTGTCTTTGCCTCGCACAAGAAAGTCCGCATCACGGAATTTCTGCCGATACTTTGCTGTCTGATTCTTACATCCCGCTATGTACGAATCCGCACCTATCTTTTGATTGTCACTACGCCTTTGATTTTTCGGTCCCTCGCTGTCATGATGAATGAGCAGGAAAACAAGATGTGGAAGACCGGCGGCAGGCCAACGGAAGGGTTCACAGGCCAGGCAAAAAGGAGTACAATTCTCACCTCGGCTGTTCTGGTCGCCGCCATCGTTCTCTATGCTCCCTTTGTTATCAATGACCCTGACAAGACCTACGACAAGATGGACCCTGTCTTTGTGCAGGAGCTTCACGAACTAAATCCTCAGCGCCTATACACGGGCTATAACGACGGAGGCTTAGCGATATACCATGGGTTCCAAGACTTCGCAGACAGCCGCGCAGACCTGTATCCGGACGATGTGATAGACGCTTCTATCTCGATGGGCACTGGCTCGGAAAGTGCTACTGAACGCACGGTTCAGGATACTCTCGATAAGTGGGATTTTGATGCCGTTCTGCTCAACCGCTCTCAGCATAAGCTGTGCATCGAGGTCATGGACCTGCTTCCTGACTGGACCCGCGCTATCGAGTCTCAATACTATGTTTTGTTTGTCCCGAAAACATAATATTGTTTGCTTGCTCCCTGGCATTTTTGCCGGGGAGTTTTTTGGTTTTGTTGAAAACGGAGAAGATTTTGGCGCTTTCTGGCTGGTTCCCGCTCTGAACACTGACAGAACCGGGCCGTTCTGCGCTAACATTTGTCGAATCATGGTTGTATCCAATGCACCTGATTCACTTGTGCAACTTGCCATATGCCCATGCCTGCCCCCACTTGCGGTTACTTGCGAACCGCAGATAATGGGAAATAAGCAACTAAAATCACAGTATGATGTGTCCTCAATGCAATGGAACGCCATATATAGGGGTATCACAATGCAAGCTGCAACTGCTGCTACAATCGAATATACTGATTATCCCGAGTGCGAGCGCCGTATTTACCCTACGGAGAACGATATTGCGTTCTACAAGACTTACGAGTTCTGCGAAGCAGAGGGCGCTCTTCAGGTGTACTCTAAGCCCGAGGGTGTCGGGCACAAACTTAGTGCCATTCGTCAATTTGCCCCGAACACTATCATGCCGGAATTGCATAGCATCTTCACGAAGACCAGTGAAAAGTCGAATCGGCTCACATACTATAACTGCACCACGAACCTGTACATCACGAATAACACGGCGTACTGGGCAAAATCCCTGCGTGAGAGCGGTATTCGTACAGATTCCCGCATCTCTCAGCTGATTTCTCTGGGCTTTGATATCGACTGTCATGAGGAGGGTGTCCCTCTCTATTACAGTGATGGCATCTGCAAGATGCTGACCACCGCCATTTATAATGGGGGCTCTTCCGGAAGGCTTTGTTGTCAATACCGGACGCGGCGCGGCTTACTGGATTTTCATAGACCCTGTCAATCCGAACAACAAGCACGCCCTGAAAATCTATAAGCGGTTACATACCAAGATTCGCACGATGCTGAAAGCGGAGATTGTGAATTGGGGCGACAATTACCTGTACGCTTCCGTAGATGATTCCGTTAAAGGCATCAATCATATTATGCGCCTGCCAGGCACTTTCAATACGAAGGCCGGGCGTTGCTGCCATGTCTATCATGCCCCTGCAGTGGGATACCGGCTCAATGACCTGTATGTCCTTGCGGATTCTATCGATGTTGAGTGGCGAATCGTGGACGATACAGTCGTCTCGAACCGCGAAATCTTCAATACCACCGATGAGCAGGAGCTCGCATGGGCAAAGAAACGCTTTGCGAAGCGTATTCTTGAATGGAATACGGAGCGCTCGGTCGTTTCTGCCAGAAGTATCGCAAGACCCCGGTCTGAGATTGCCGAACGCTGCATCACACAGCGCTGGGATGCGGTCATCGATTTCCTGCGCAGAAATACGACTCCTGTTGGAAAACGGCATACTGTGCTGCTGTACTGCTTATCTACAGCATGCGATTATCACCAAGCTGCGTCTTTGGAAAAGGCACAGCTTATTAACTCTACCTTCGCGGAGCCGCTTCCGGACAAGGAAGTTGCAAAAATCGTCAGCTGGGTGAAGCATCCGTTCAAGGATGAGACCATCGCTGAGGCTCTTGGTCTGACAAAGGAAGAGTTCAAGAATCTGCGCATCAGCACTTTCAAGAAGAAGATGGACAGGAGTCGTCAGACCCATGACGGGATTCTGTACCCGGTTGCCAGCTCCGCTGCTGACCGCAAGATGCTCGGCGTTCTGATTGACCACAAGGTCATTCCGGATTACCGTATCCGCAACCATAGAAAAATCTGGGAAGCGGCACAAAAGCGCGAAGCCAAGAAGGCAATGTACGATACCATCATCGAGCTCTTTGACAAGGAAAAACTGAGCTCAAGCAAATTGCTAAAAAACTAAAAATCGGCATCGATACTGTCAAGCGTCAAGGCTGCAATTCGCGGTGTTGATATCGTGGACGAGGAAAAGAAGCGCCGTATGCGCCGTTCCCTCGAGATGCAGGCACTCTCCGGCGAGGGTTGGAGCGTCAAGGCAATTGCGGAACTGTTCCAGTGCCATGTAGCGACCGTCTACCGCGCTCTGCAGGAAGTCATTGAGCAGACTGCCGAAGAACTTGAGCGCTCGATTCGCGCAGCTGCTGACAGGGTTGTCGAGCACACGAATGAACTCAAAGTCAAGGCTGTTGAGGCAGTCGAGCAGATGAAAAATCCGTTCCTGCCCGTTCTCGAAAAAGCCGAGCTGCGTCTTAACCTGTACGCCAGACAGAAGACCATCGACCGAATCACGAAGCCGTTTCAAGATGCCGGTTACCTTCCCGCAACGCTCGCACTGCCCCGCAAACAGGTCGTTGAAGGCAGCAACTTGAGCGTGGCTGTCCGGCTCGGCGGCGACTACCAGACCGTCTGCTCGATGGATGAGTTGCTGCTGGATGAGTTCCGGCCGAAGCGCGTGGACTACTCAAAAGCAAACCTTTGGCTCACAGAACCCGATGACGACCCCGAGCATTTTGAGCCGGATTTCCCAGATGACGCCGCGTTCCAGATGTCTGCTGAGTGTCCGGGTGAATACGATGACGAAGTATCCAGCAGGTGGTAAAACCGCTTGCTGAGCCCGTTTTGTTTCGCAAATTTACGCAAAATGGTGGCAATAAGAAAACAGGTATTGTGCGGCCCTAGATATATAGAGCTCTATAAGATTAAGAGAGTCTTAGATTTTTTTGGAAAGAACCGGAAAGAGTAGGAGAGCGGCTAAGAAAGCACTGGAGCCCCTGAGAGTGCCTGTGGGGAGAACCTGAGTAGGGTAGGGTGGCTACGCAAACACTTAAGCTCAAACTCCCGTAGGCCGCCGTATGGCGGCAACTGCGTTTTCGCATGTAGTAGCCAATACAACGGAGAACACCTAGCGCAGCAGCGCAGCGCAGCTGCGCGTAACTGCGCGGTGAGGGATAGCAGGAGTCCACGGAACCGGGAAGCACCTGTAAGCCCCTGATTGCCCCAGAAAGCCCCGGTTCGGCACTAGACCTCTGAACCTCCCCTGAGCGCACCTGATAGCCTTGGAGCGGCACCAGCCTGCCTCGCAGCTGAACCCTCTCGGCACGGCACTTGCACGCTGGCACACGACCGGCTACCGTTCGGCACAAGGCTACCACAGCACCGGAACTAACACTCCCGCGTTCCGGGTCCATCACATCCGGGCATTCAGCACTATTCGACAGAGGTCGCATGCGGGAATCGCCGCCTATGCTCTGCCAGGGCGAAGAACGCTTAGGGCAGACGAGCCTGTCGTAGCCGATGCGTATGTTTACCCTACTTACGGCTGCAACTCGAATTCGGGGCATCTCTGCCTGTCTCAGCAGTGGGTCTCGCACAGAGCACGGTTCAAACTTAACGTACTGCAGTCGGATTCAAGCAGCTGTTTGCTCTCTGCTGCATAGTTTCCCGCACGAGCGTCTATGCCAGCGAGGCTGTCTCAGCCAAGGCATAAACTTACCCTCCTGCAGTGTACGGCTCGAATTTGAGGCATCTCCGCCTGCATCAGAAGGGTGTAGCTGGGTATCGCTTGAAACAGACCCACATGCAGGGCTTTTGAGCAGGAACGATATAACTTGCACCGGCAAAAGTAAATTGTGAACAAAATGCAACTAAATCGCATCATGCTTGTATTCAGTACACCTCATTTGGTATAATGTGGATGTGACGAAGAAATGTAGTTTTTGGAGGAGTTTTCGTGGCAAGGTATCAGTATGTACGGCTTTGTTCAGCCAAAGACCGGACATGTCCGTATGCGGTCCGCACACAAATTTCCTACTTCAAGGCTCTGATTCGTCACGAACACTACTGCTGTTTGCTCCGCTGCGGCGGTTGCGAAAAGCAGAAAATCCATAAGGAGAGGGTGAACGGGTGATGAATGCAGTCCTTGCGTTTCTAGACGCCTATCGCGGCGTGATTCTGATTGCCACTGTCGTCATCATTATGGCGATTGAATGGGCGGGACGGCAGGGAAGTCTTTGGCTCATGGAGAAAGCGTTTGGTGCCGAATTTGCGGAACGCTACGATACACGCTGGACAGCAATCGGTGTCATCCACCACGAACTCTCGCACCTTCTGGTCGCTCTTTTCACCGGCGCACGCATCGATAAGTTCCGGCTCTATCGTTTCAAGCGCGAGGAAGGGGATAAGGCGCTCGGGTATGTCAACTACACGCCGCGAGGACTGTTCCTGCTTCCGCTGCTCCAGAAAACAGCCATCGGCATTGCCCCGGCACTGTTCGGAAGCCTCAATGTCTGCCTGCTCGGCTGGTACATCATGCAGGTTTGGCAGAACGGCGGGACTGCCGCTGCTCTTTGTGAACCAGGTGTATGGGTCGCTGCCATACTCATGGCGCAGATAGCCTATCATTCCTGTCCGAGCGCTCAGGATATCAAGGGGTCCTGGATATCGATTCTGTTATTTGCACTGCTCATTGCATTTTCGAGTTTTCGGTATTTCACCCTTGACCTTTCCCTCTGGATTATCCGCACGGTTCTGGTTGCGATGGGAGTGTCCACTGCACCGGCTGTTGTGATAAGCATACTCTTCATCGCCGTGAACGGCGTAAAATATCTGCAGCATACTCTTGCTGCTGGGAGGTACTGATATTTTGATGTCATCCATCAATCCGAAAGAACTCTATCTGCGTATTGTCACTCAGCGTGGCACCCGTACACTGTGCCATGATATCGTAGTCTGCTGCGGGGAAGAAGAACTCACCGATGAACTCTGCGAGCGCAAACGCCTCGAAATCGTTGCCTGTATGCAGGAAGAACTCGAACCCGGTGAGAAAATCGTCAGCGCCGAGTATGTGTCGAAGGATTCCCTCACGCCCGCCGTCCGCGACAACGACAAGGTCGTGCAGTGGCGTACCATGGATTTCATTGCCTACGCTCTCTCGTATGCTTTCGATGACGATGGAGCAGCACACCCTCAGTTCGTACCGACCGTTTTGCTCCGTGTCCTCGTGAACGATAACCCCTGCACCATGAGCCTGCATGACCGTGAACATATCCGTGCGATGGCTGCAAACTATATTCTGGAAACCACGAAAACGCCCATCTACACGCTCAGCCTTATTTCGCCGGACCTCTACTGGAAAACGATGCGGCATGTTGCGGTGACTCGGAAGGACCGTAAGAACATCACTTCCCAGAATATCCTCATCAAGGTCGCAACGTTCAAAGAGGTGGAACGAGTCTCTCATATCCGCGTTGAGCATTTTGAAACTGAGGAACAGCAAAAGCAAAACAAAAACAACCCGTAAACTCTTGCCGATTCGTGCGAATTGCAGATAATGAAAAATTAGAGGTGATTTGCATGAGTTGGCCCTGGGCTAAACGACATCCGATGCCGGAGCCTGCCGAATTTATCCGGCAGAATACTACAGCTTTGAATCCCGATATTGTATCCGGTACACCGAGCCCCGCACAGGGCTCTTATCCGAGATTGCCGAGCGAGTTCGTATTGCCCGGTGCCGGAACGGAATCGTTTGACAGGAACCGTGAAGTTTCAGCTGCTTGTCAAAATATGACTGCCACAATCCTTGCAGGATTTCCTGACCCGGACGACGAGTTCTACAAGACCTTGATTTCCGGTGCGCTTCGTATCGGCATCGAATACCTGCTCGTCGGCGGCGGAGAAAAGGAACTGCAGTGGCAGGAAGTATATATCTTCTTCCGCAACGAGATGCCTGAGACTATCGAGTCTCTCATGAATGTCGATGTTGACGAATACCAGAACCTGAAAGATGCGGTCGTTCCGTTCAAGGCTTTTGCTGATAAGGCACGGCGCGATGCGGCATCTGCTGCACTGTGGGGATTGTTCGGATACACACACGGGTATCTGAAATTTCTGAATATCCAAGAATATTAAATAACTGCTATTTGGCAAAAAGGAGAAAACTATCATGTCCATTCTGAAAAATCTGTTCGCTGCTGTCGGTGCTGTTACCCTCGGCGCTGTTGCTGTCGGTGTTGTGCTTGGTGCCACGACGGCCATGACCGCCGATGACGATGACTTCGACCTCGATGAACTGCGCGACGACGCTCCCTGTGATGGTTGCCGCAAATGCGCCGAGAAGAATGCCGACAACGAGGACGAAGATGACGAGCCGGTCGTTCTGGTCCATGTCGTGAAGGTCCCTTGTCCCATGCCCGAGAAGAAGGACGAGGACGGCGAGAAGAAGGCTTCCGACACTGCCGACACGGATGCCGGGAAAGCTGAGGAGGAGCCTGCTGAAAAGGCAGAAGGGCCTGAGACTCCCGCTGAGGCAGAGGAGGACAAGGCCGAGAAGCAGTAAAAGGGGGATGCCGTATGAACATCGATAATCGCATCAATGTCGTTGCCGGACGCCCCGGAGCCGGTAAGACGCTCTGGGCGGCGCGAGAAGTAGTCGATTGCCTGCGCGATGAGAACAATATTATCCTGTATATCGGCTTTGACCAGGAATTCGCCCGCATCTGCCGGATGGTCCGCACCAAGTACGGCAACGCCCCGCACGGACGGTTGCTGTTCGCGTTGCAGGATAGTGCCGGTGAAGCAATCGGCAAGTCTGTAGACCTTGCAAACTTTCAGGCGCAGAGTCTTGTGATGGCGGACCCCGAGAGCGAGGAAGCGCAAAGCCGGAAACCGATGGTGTTCCTGTTTTACGACCAGTGCCGCCACGACATCTTCAACGGCAGACGCGAACTGCTCAAAGCTGCTGCGAAGGCTGGCGTACATGTGTATGTTTTGTGCCAGCGATTCAGTCAGGTAGACCGCAATGATATCGACTGGCTGAATGAGCAGTGCTCCGCGTATATCATCTCAAAACACCGCGAACCTCGCCCGGCAACGGACGAAGAAATCCGCGACAAATTCAGATAACATTCCTGCCCGGCAAACCAATGCCGGGTTTCTTGTTACCTGAACGTCAGAAATTAAACGCTGCATCGAAACATAAAGGAGGGATTCCGCATGGGCAATTTATTTGCCGAAGCAAAGCTTAAAACTGCACTCGCAAACGATACTTATACCGACAAAAAGGAAATCGTATCAAAAGCCGGGTATTTGCTCGGCGTTGATAAGAACATCTTTGATTCCGGAGAGTTGCTGTCGGAAATTTACGAAGAACTCGAAAAAAATCAGGATGCGCGGATGGTGCGCAACTTATGTTTTCTATTTACCTGCATCGAGCACTGCTATAAGCAGCTGCAGATGCAGATGGTAAACGACCTCAAAAACCTGCATTCAATGGATATGACAAAGGCAGCGACCGAAGCACTGCGCAAGGACGGGCTTGATATCGTCAAAGCAAATTGTACGCTGGACGAATACCGGCCCCGAATCGCGGCGGAAATCGCGAATCGTATTCAGGGTTGCAAGGATATCTTCCCGATGTGGGTGCCGTGGGAGTATATTCGTCAGATGTTTTCGTTCCCGACCAAGACGAAGGACAGGGCGCAGGAAAGAGCGTGGCTGTACTACAACGAGAATATTATCAGATTCCCGGTACAATGTCTTCCTCAACTGGCAGTTCAAGGCTGACGAGGGCGGAAACCTTCTGGGCAGTGATGAACAGTTCCTTATCCGGCTGTATGCTCAGAACGGAGATACCTTCTGCGATTACGACAAGGTTCGCGGGGAAAGCAAACAGACACAGCAGAATGTCGAGCAGTTCCTGCTTCATTCCGTCCGTTCTGAAATCCTCGTGGACTGCGAGAACTGTGACCCGTTGAAGTTCTTTGCTGTGCTGCAGAGCCTGTCTCCTGAGGCTATCGGGAAGATTCAAAAGATTTTCCTGTTCGATGATGTGAACGCTTCGTCCATCTGGGGACTCGTGGAGCATTACACGAAAGCCAAGGTGGACCGGTTCATGACCCAGCGCGTTGTAGAAGGAAAGAGCGTTGTCGATATGACGGTCGCAGTCTGCTGCTGTCAGGAACACTACGATAAGAAAATCGACAGCTTTCTTCTGTTCTCCTCAGACTCCGATTATTGGCCGCTCATCAACAATGTTGTAACGGCCAGGTTCTTGATGATGTTCGAGCGGGAAAAGACCAGCAAAGCTATCGTAAATAAGATGCGGGAACATCATGTGCTCTACTGCTATACGGACCAGTTCTGCAAGGCGGGAGACGCATACCGGCTCCGCAACGATGCTCTGGCGCTCGAATGCGCATCCTATCTCAAGCAGCAGCTGGGAAGCTGCAACATTGAGGATATGCTGAAAAGCGCCTATGGTCAGACGCGCATCGAGATGACCGAAAAGGAGAAGGAACTGTTCCGGAAATCTCTGGTCGATAAACTGCGCATCACGATGGATACCGAAGGAAATCTCAGTATCGGGTTAAGCTAAAGCGAAAACAGCACACCGTTTCGGAAATTTTGCCGGGCGGTGTGCTGTTGCTGTTGCGTGCGAATTGCCGTATACTGAATACACAAAACCCGATTTTTGCACGGAGGCATTTTTTCATGGGAAAGATTCTGGTAATTGCCGAGAAACCATCACTAGGAAGAAGTATCGCGGGCGCTATTTCATGGTGGAAGGGCGAGAAGTTCGAGAGGCAGGGAAAAGACCGCAACACATGGCTCGAAAGCGATAACTATATCGTGGTATCCCTGGTCGGACACCTGTATGAACTGATAGACCTTGATGCGTATTTTCCCGGCTATGACCCTACTGTGAAACAGCCATGGGATTTGAAGAAACTGCCGTTCTTCCCTGATGATTGGAAGTTTAAGTTTGAGGGCAAGGAAAAAGTACAGGGCCTTATCAATGTCGCTAACCAGCAGATGAACCGCAAGGATGTGGATGCCATCTACAATGCCGGAGACCCGGATAGAGAAGGGCAGCGGCTTGTCGATGAAGTGCTTCTGTATGGCTTGAAAGCCCCCAAGACGATTTATCGGCTCTGGCTTCCAGATACTACGAACAAGACCATTAAGCAGGCATTTGAGACGGCCAAGCCCAATGCCGGATACGCGTCCCTGTCTTCATCTGCTGAAACGCGCAGTGAGATGGATTGGCTGCTCGGCATTGAATTAACACGGTATGTATCCATCAAGGCCGGGGGCTTTACCCGTATCGGGCGCTGCGTATGTCCTATCGTACAGCATATCATCGAACGTGAGAAAGCCATCAAGGAATTTGTCCCGAAGCCGTACTCGGCTGTTTCCAGCAAAGAAAAGACGAACGGTGAGGAAATTGAACTCACGAGTAAACGGACATTCGAGGAAGGATACGAGACCGAGGCGCAGGCGCTGGCAGATGCCTTCAACAAAGCCGGTGCCACAGTGACCGATATCAAGACAGAGCGCAAGACCGTCAATCCCGGTAAGCTGTTCTCGATGAGCGATTTGCAGAGTTTTGCCTGCAAAGCCGACAAGACATTGTCTCCTGCCGATGTGCTTGCCGCCACGCAGGCGTTGTATGAGGGAGGGTATGTTACCTATCCACGTACCAACAGCAGCTATCTGGCAACGAATGAGACCGTCAAAGTCGATGCCGCGATACGAGGTCTTGCACAGAACGGTATTACAGGTCTTGTCAATAAACCGAAACTCAAAAGCATCTATGATGACAGCAAAATCGAAGCACACTCTGCTATCACACCGACAGGAAAATGGCCTGCATCCCTTACCGGAACACAGAAAACGGTCTTTGACTGTATCTTGAACCGGTTCTGTGCTGTTTTCTGTGAAGAAGCCTGTACAGTAGACCGCACGACTATCGTGATTCACTGCAATGATGAGGATTTCACTCTGAAAGGTGATGTGCAGGTAACTCCCGGCTGGCGAAAATTCGAGAAACCAACGAGTGGGGACAAACTGCTCCCGAAACTCAATAAGGGCGATGCCGTAAACATCAATTTCAAGACGGTAGGGAAGATGACGACTCCTCCGAAACGGTATACGGTCGAGGCTCTCAACAACTGGATGGTCGCGCCGATGCGCGGTGCCGAGAAGGCGAATGAAGAGTATTCCGATGAGGAATGGAAGGAAATCCTGTCAGATGCTACGATTTGCACCGAGGCGACCCGCGCCGATACCGTTGACAGATGCGATCAAGAGCAATTATATTTCTCTGAAAAAAGGGCGTCTATTACGGCGAAGCAGAAGGGTTCCGATTGGTCGATACGATGGAAAAACTCGGAATCGACCTTGATGTTCCGGTAACGGTAAATCTCTCCAAGCAGCTGCACTCTATCAAGGACGGGACCCATGACCCGTATCGATGTTCTGGAATTCACGAAAAAGACCATCGAAGATATCATGGCGAAGGATGTTGCGATTGAATCTGCGCAAACCGGACACGGGAACCTTCCGGTCCTCTGCAGATGTCCTCGCTGCGGCAATGATGTGGTAGAGACACAGAAAACCTTCTCCTGTATCGGGAAAGATAAAGACGGGAACCGGTGTCCTGTAACGCTCTGGAAGAATAACAAGTTCTTTGAATCTATCGGCAAGAAGCTCACGAAAACGACTGCCGCTGCGCTGCTCACGAAGGGCAAAGCACCGCTCAAAGGCTGTGTGAGCAAGAAAACCGGTAAGAAATACGACTGTATCCTGACCTGCGACTGTTCTAAGGGCCGTCCTGAATTTCACTTGGAATTTGACCATAGCGGTGCATCCGGCACTGTGGTCGGTAAATGTCCGTTCTGCGGAAGTGATGTTGCGGACGGCTCGAAAGGATATGACTGTACAAACAAAGATTGCAGCGCCGTGCTTTGGAAAAACTCGAAGCTGTACGGCAACGATGTGAAAATCAGTGCAACGGCTGCAAAAGCCCTGCTTGCTAACAAGGCTGTGAGTGCCAAAATCAAAAACAAGGATAAGACTGCGGATGTCAATGTCAAGGTCGGTATCGAACCGCACGAGATGCCGAACGGAAAGAAATACATCAATTTGAAAGTGCTCAGCTACGAGAAATAGATTATAGCTTTAGGGTCGCTGCCAAAGCCAAGGGCAGCGGCTCTTTTTTCTGTCGAATTCGGCAAATGGCACTTGTGTAAGTGTGCGAACGGCATAGAATGAAAATCGTGCGATAGATACTATTCTACTTTAGGCATTTTCTGCCCGTGCAATTTACACTCGGCTTGTCAGGCAGACTCATCTTCGGATGGGTCTGTTTTTTATTTGCCGAAAACAACGAAAGGAGTAAAAACTCAATGACAAAAGCAACCAAACGAACCATCGGCGTTATCTGTCTACTCTGGCTTGGTACTTTGCTGCTCCTCTTTGCAAACTACAAGACGAAAGTTTACTTAGAGCAACTTCGCAGTCAGGTGGATGCCGTGACGCAGCAGGAACAGGCGAATGTCACGGCGGTGAAAAGACAGCCGTCCCGTACCATGGAGAATGTCTTAGTGAGAACCGATGCACAACTTGTGACGACTTCCTTCTCAAATGAGAACTATGCAGCGAAGGCGAAATCTTTAGCTTCACTCTGCGATAAGGAACTCAAAGAGAAGATAGGCGGCGTGTCGAACGAAAGCGTTCAAGCTGAGATGCAGCGCAGACCCGGCATGAACGGACGCCTTGTGATTCCTTCTGTCGGCGTAAATGTAGCGCTCTTCGACGGACACGCGCAGAGATTTGTTGACGCAAAAGACAGCGCCGCGTATTTTCTGGCAGGGAATACGATGTTGGTAGGTGACCACTGGAACCAGGGATTCTCAAAAATCAAAACTGCCACGCCGGGACGCTGGCTTACATTTACCGAGGCACTTCTGTGCAGACACTGACCTGTACCGGGGTTTGCAGTGGCATCAACGGAGACAGTGACCTTTTTGTATGCAGACGGGTCGAGCGCCACAATGGGCGGCGGAACTCTGATGTATACCTGCAACGGTGCAAATTATCACGATGTACACTTGACTTTTTGGAGATGAAGGAAATGAATAAGAAAAGCAATATGAAACGCCTTGCTGCCATTTCTCTGGCAGTCATGGGCATTATGCTCGTATTCGCGCAGTTTGACGCGGCGCGGATGAACCGCGAAATCAAGGAACTGCAGAAGACGGTCAACTCACACACAGCTGTTTGAGGATATGCTGTTCCCCGATATGGCTACGGCTGAGACCGGCGAAACGGCTGGAACTGCTGAATCCGCAGCAGTTGCGGACTTTGCCCCCGTCATGAACTTTGAGGCAGGCGAAGAAGGCATTCAACTGTCGCAGGAATCTTATCTACCCTTGACTCTATCTGACGCTAAGGTTTTCGTACCTTGTGCCGATATCGAGGAACCCTGTACAGTCGTATACCGCAGCGAAGACTCCACAGCGCAGGCAGGGGCGTACCGCTTAGCACTTGTCAATGGCGATGCGAGCAACTCTATGGGAGAGTTCCAGAACGGCGATGAAACGCTTCTTTCGGGCGCACGCAATGTGTTGGATGATGTGTATCTGACGGTTGCAGTAACATTGGATGAGGAACATCGCTCCGAGCAGGTAGATGCTATCAAAAAGCTTCTCGCTAATACCGTTATCTCTGATGCGACTCCAAAAGTCGCTCTCTTTGGTGAGACATTAGCCGATGGTGTTTCTCTGGAAATCAGTGACAGCTATATGCAGCTGCAAAAGGGGACAGATACTGTGTTGGTATCGGCGTTCCAGCAAAGCATCGATACCTCGCTTCTATCCAAGTCTATCGAACTGCCAAACGGTCTGACCCTGAAATACAGCGATGTGAAAGATTCTCAGACAGGGTACATTCCCTTTATCGCAACTGTTGAGGGGCACAAATACAAGTTCCTCGCTACGAGTTCGGATATTCTTCTGAACATGTTTGAGGAATAATTGTTCTGTATGTCATAGCGGCGAAAAAACAGACGGTAAGCACTTGCACGGATGTGCGAACGGCATAAAATGAAAATTGTACGATAGATACCATTCTACTGTAGGCGTTTTGCGCTCGTACAATTCACATTCTGGCTCTAACAAGCAGACTCATCTTCGAATGGGCCTGCTTTTTTGTTTGCCGGAACTACTAAAGAAAGGAGTATTCATGACCAAAAAACACCTATTATTTGCGCTTATTGTCTGTATGAGTACCGTCTGGCGGTTTCTTGAACTGCTGGAATACGGAGAGATAGAAGTACGACAGGTTGACACATACATGTATTTTTACATGCTGGCGACCTGCTTCGTATCTTTCCTCGTCGGCAAAGAGAGTGCGACTGCCAAAAAGCGAAAGAGCAGAAACCGCTGCAAGGGTCTGTGTCTGAGCAGCAAAACCAAACCACGAAAAAATAACACTAAAAGGAGAAAAATCATGTTTAGCTTTATCAATTTTGCTACCGTTATCGTCTTCCTTGTCACGATGTTTGATGACAGCACCCAGCTGGTGACCGTCCCTCGGTCTTCGCCCGACCCAATCGCCGAGCTCTGCCGCGCGCTTGTAGTCCTCAAGCGTGAGCGCTACCACATCCGCGAGGTCTTTAAGCTTTCCAGCGATGGGCATACCGAGAAGGTCTACTGGTATGGTCGTAGTCAGTACATCGAAGCGCTGAACGCTCCTCATCACATCAATGAGAATGTCAGTTGCTATACGGACTACGCGTCCGGCATGCGCCAGAGAACACCTTGTAAGCTTGACTACGACACACACCGCGTTTTTGACATCGTCGCTCCTTGCAATGATGAAGAAGATGATGTAGTCGTGAAACGCAGTATCTTGCTTCCTCCGGAGAACGATGGCACGGTGCGTGAAGTTCGTATCTTCGACCTCGATGAACTGGATGAGTGCGGTGAACTGCCTGACCCCAAGACCATTGAGGGGCTGTATCGCGGGTACAAGGACCGAGACATGTACTGGACATGCGCTGACGAGAAGGTGATTGAGCCTGCTGACGCGGTGCATTATGTCAGGCAGCGTGCTCTGGCACAGTACCTTACCGATAGCGGTCACGCCGGTCTTCTGATGGAAGACGACTTCGAGCCCTTGGAAGAGCCGCTCAAGCGCACCACGGATTGGCTGGCAAGCAAGGATGAGTCCCGCTTTGAGGAACTGTATACTGCCTACGCTGCTGGTCTTTATGCCGCACAGACGGAGCAGCTTCAGAACAAGAATAACAACACTCAGGAGGTGTGACCTATGTTGATTAAGAATATCAGGTGGGATACAGATGGTGATATGGAGGCTCTTGCCTCTTTACCGACCGAGGTCTACACGCCCCCATTTTTACATCAGGAACAGTATGACGATATCGAAGAATTCCTCGACGATGTCTCGGACTGGCTCTCGGACGAATATGGATGGTGCCATTTCGGATTCGAGACGGAAACCGATGATGGAGGAATTATCAAATGCGACACGCTGCCCGAATGAGGCAGAAAGGAAAAAATATCATGAAAGCAGAAATCAAATTTGCCATAACGAAAAACGGTCCCAAGGCATTTATGTCCACCTACAACGATGACTGGACGCCTGCAAACGACACGAGGCTGCGCGTATACAAGAAGGATAAGCGCAGCGTTACGCCTGCCAATGCGTACCCAGAAGGCAAGGGATATGCTCTTGCCATCAACCCGTGGGTGCTGCAGGATTTCCTCGAAGTCAACGGCATTGATGCCATGCAGCCTATGACTATCACCAAAGGTCTTACCCCTGAGCTGCGGGATATCCGTTACGCGAACGATAACGAAATCGTTTGGTATGAGTTCTCGACTTGCAATACCACGAAGCGCTGCACGAATCTGTCTCGTGCTAAAAACTTCGTACGGGATTGGGTCAATTACGATTGCCCGACTCTGTACCGCTACACCACGAACCAGAAGAATGTCATTATCAATGGATTCGGCATTACGCTGCCGGTATTCAGCAACGTGCTTGTCGATACTTACGATTGCAAGTTCCAACTGGACGATACACTGACTGAGAAGGAAATCAACGCACTTCTCAAACATCTCAACCCGAAAGGTGCAGTAGCGGAACACCTTAACTTTGCCAAAAAAGCAAACGAGATGGGGCAGGATGCGCTCTGGAAGCTTCGTGAAGAGGTGAAGGATACCTGCAAGGCTATCAACGACCTTTTGCACGAACCTGCGACACGCGATGCCATTCTGAAAGCCCAGACGGAACATCAGCGTGACGCGATGCCCATGATGGATTGCGGCTGGCTCAACTGGTTCCCTCTGGAAGGCACTGAGTTCGCCGAGAAGTTCAACACGGTGCGCAGCACGGGCAACGGTCCCTACTTTCTGGACATCGACATGCCTATTATTGACCAGAGCGTCAATGTGCAAAGCTATGGCGGTGATGTAGTGCGTGACCTCGTCTCGAAGCGGTTGGGCATTGATATTTACTATGTCCGGCATCTGGACTGAGGTGCAGTAATGCCGGTAGAATATAGATTGACCAGAACCGGGACTCTGCCTGTTGGTATCCATGGACGCAGAATCATCTGTTGTCTGTGTACCCGACACCAATACATCGGGATAAAGGTCTCGAAGATTTCGCCATGCTCTTCCGGACGCTAAGACGAGATACCTCGAACAGGCACAGGGAAAACCGCCGCGCTTAGGACAAGTCATCTTCTGCAAGGGAGAGGACGAGGATACTCTGATTGCGGATATGGTTTGCCGGAAAGACAAGCGGATGCGTATGACAGTGATGTGCATTTCGGATACCTGTACAGCTGCTTTCTGCAAGTAGTCCTGAAAGGATTGCAGGCAGATGCTTCGGTGGTAGTATCTGTACCCGGCGTAAATTTCAGAGAATGGCAATGGCGGAAACTGATTCCGGTCTTAAAGCACTCTATTGAGTTGACGAGTATTCGGGATGATTCCACGGGCAACATCAAAGACAAGGTCGTAACGGCTATTGTCTGTTCGCCCTATGATTTGATTCCGTATGATAAGGAACTCAATGAAACTGCTGCGAAGCGTAAAGCAACGCGAACCAAAAAGCGAAAAGACCTCGGAGAGGATTCCGAAAAAAGCAATTCCAAACTCGAGCAAATCGAGATTCCTGACATTCCGGACGAAGACCCGGATGACGAAGACGACGATTGATGTCGGCCCCTGCAGCAATGCGGGGGCTTTTTTGTTGTCAAAATGCCGATAGAGCACCCCCCTTGCCGCCAGACCTGCTTTGCGCACGAAAAACAACCATAACGCGACACAATTTAACAAATAAGCAACATTTATTTGTTCCGTTTCTCTTGAAATCAACAGCAAATTATGGTATAATGTGTTTACTAGCTCAAGATAGCACAATATCCAATTTCTTGAGCCACTGTGTATGGCTATAAAACCACATCCTTCTATTTGATACTTGAAAAGTCGTGGTTTTGCTCTCCGTCACGGTAATGTAAGCGCATCCCAATACGGCTATATGTCCGCTTCCTTCTTTAGACACCATGCCAGCCGCCTGCAGCTTGTCTGTTCGACTGGCATATATGAAATTTAGCGGTCGTGCTTTCCGTATCAATCGTGTGTCTTAGCCCCGTGTCGAGATTCTTCTCGATGCGGGATTTTTGTTTTGTCAGGAGGTTTGTATGCTGACTATTAAAGATTTCAACCGCATTACTTTTCTGCATCATCGCGGTATCGTACCGCCCGCACCGGCTATGGAAGGGGAGACGGTGGTAGAAAAGCGCTTTGTATGCACCGCAAATATGAAGTTGCTGGAGTATGGCTATGTGATGGCATACGACCTCTTTGAGGCGTGCTGCAAGGCTGCGCATACTGGGTTCCTCGAAGTCTGGTCCGAGTTGTACGAGTTTATCACGGAAGACAGCAAAGCCGTCTCAAAGACCTCGCCCATCTGGCCGGATTTCCCGAACGATGCGATGAACGCAAGCCTTGTGGAGTTGTATATCGTTAATTACCTGAACTACCTGAGCGGTGGGGTTTGGACGCCGGACTCTGACCCGTCCCGGTTCTGCAAGGGTCTTGATAAAGACCACCTTCCCGCAGCCAAGCAGATTCCGGCTTGCACCGAGGATGAAATCTACCGGTATCTTGTTCAGAGCGTAACGAGCAAAGCCCTTCTTTCTCCTGATGAGCAGAATACCGTAAAGATGCTTCTCTCTGACAGTGGCGAAGAGTTTCTGGATAAGGTAATGTCCCTGATGAAGGATAAGGATATTCCTTGTAAGGAGAACCTTGCACTGTATGTATCCTATATTATCCATCGCCCCGACTGGAAATCCCAGAAATGCTTCTTAGATTTCAAGAGTGCTACCGATGTGCTGCGTCTTGCCGCTGCCATGAGCGGGCAGGATGTAAGCCTTGCCAAGGCACCGCGTTTCCGCAGCTTTACAAGAGCAGAGCGCCGTGAACTTCTGGGTCTGCTTGAACATGTCGAGAAGGATGAAGGGTTTGCACTCCGTCCTGAACAGTTCAAGCGTCTGGGCGAGAAGCTGCATCCGAGTGAGTACGCAAAGTATTTCCCTGAGAACAAAGCCATCTTCGATAAGGTCCGCAACGGTATCAAAATCGAGACCTACAACTCAAAACTGCAGGAATTGATGAAGCCGCCTGTCAACGCGGAACTGCTGACGGCGCATCTTATGCTTCGTCCCGGTATGTTTGCCCGGTATTTGGACTTCGCTCTGCGCAGTTGTAAGGACACTACCGCGATGGAAGATGTCCTGTTCCGGTTCATCTCGGTCTGCAAGAGTGTAGAGCCCCGCGTTCTGGTCCAGCTTATCAACCATTTCCGGAATCGGAATAATCCCGTCCAGCTTGCCACCGGCAAGGCGAACGGTGCTGCCAGCAAGGTTCTTGACAGGGAAGTTGAGCCTATCCCTGAGGATATCTGCAACCGTGTTGCCCGCGATATCTTCAATCAGCTGTGGCAGGTTCTTCGTGCGGAGGATACCGAGCCGAAGTGCGTATACCTTGACCCGGCTTGCCACTGCAACGACATTGTGTTCCCTGATAATCCCCGGCAAATCTCCTCCTCGCTGCGTTCTGCCGCATGCGGGTCCAGAACCCGGCTCCCGGAGGGCAATGTGCTTCGTGCGTTCCTCTACTGGAAAGCGAGTTTCGAGACTGAGGCATGGGACGGCGTTGACCTGGACCTCTCGGTCGCGTTCTATGGCGATGAGAAGGTCAACTTCGTCTTTTACGGAAATCCGAAGGTTGAGTCGCTCGGTGCTATCCATTCCGGTGACCGCAGGAGCAGCGGCAAGAACGGTGCTGTCGAGTATGTGGATTTCGATATCAAGAAATGCCTGCAAAACGGTATCCGCTATGCCGCAATGGTCGTCAACTCCTATACCGGCGAGAAGTTCTCCGAGATGGATACAGCCTTCTGCGGTGTGATGGTTCGTGACGGCATGACCGGCGAACAGTTCGAGCCTGCCACCGTGAAGGACCGGTTCGCTCTGACTACCGAATCCGGCCAGCTGGTCATGGCTGTTGTGGATTTGCAGAAACGCGAACTCATCATGGTCGATAGGACGGTTGCCGGGTCGCTTGCGTACAGCAATGTCATCACCGACTACCAGCCCACGAAGGATGTCTGCCAGTATGCCATGCAGCTGAAAAGCCTCTCCATCAAGGAAATGGTCGGGATGCGGTATGCGAAGTTCCTGAAAGACGGCGAGTGGGACAAAGCGGATGTCATCATCTCTGACGCGCCGGAAAAGTTCAAAACTCTCGCATCCGACAAACTTGTTCCTCGTATCGTGAGCCCTTATGATGTCCCCGGCATTTATGATGTTGTGTTTGGGAATTCTGAGGCGGAATGAATTCCACATCATAGCTACCACTGATTTTTCAGGTTATCCAAAAAAACAAAAGCATGTGCAACGAATCCCTTTAAATTAAAAGGATTTGTGATGCACATGCTTTTTTGGTGTTAAGCTATATTAACCCAGTATGATATGCGAGTCGGATTCCGCTAAACGATGCAATTCTTCTGAGTATCCACTGATGCAGAAGAGGATGAAATACTCTGTACGGCTTTCTTTTCCCCATTGGACAGCGGCTGCTTTTGCCTTTAGCTGGCGTAGTTCAGATAGCTGCATCTGAGTATTTTGATGAAACTTGCACTCACCAAACAGGATATTACTGCGGTCATTTGTATCGACAGCTACAATATCTATCTCTGTGTCTTTGCCGCCCCACCAGCGGCCGACACGGTCAAACAAAAAAGGCAGCTTTCCTTGCGCATTCAATTCCCACATTTTACTGCGGCAAATATCTTCATAAACATATCCGACATGGTTCGGAATAAAACCGCTGCGCAGTTTGTTCATGGCGATTTCAGCGTGACCACTTTCAATGAAAGACCGCATGGGATATACAAAACGGAACCAGAAGGCTATAAAATTATCCCGGATACGATACTGTCCTTTTTTGCTTGTTTCGACATTCTTTTCGGTTGGGGGGACCTCACGCTCCAAAATGTCTAAATCGCATAAGGTCTTCAGCGATTTCGGCAAACTTGTTACCGGAATGGATAGCGAGGCCGCGATATCGGACACACGGCAGTTTCCGGCTGCTACAGAACGAATGATAGAAAAATAGCTTCCAATATCATTTACTTCATGCCGAAGCAAGAATTCTGGTTCTTCGTACAGGAAACTTTGTGGCGTGAAAACATTTTGAAGGATGTCATCATAGATTTCCTTGCCCTGATGGAACAACTCTATATATTTAGGCACACCACCCGTGACGGCGTAGTACAAAATGCGCTCTTGCTCAGACATCGCCGGGAAAAATTGGTTGTAATAGGCATATGGGATTTGTTTCAGCTTAATCTGCCCGGTTCTGCGCCCATATAAAGGGCTGGAATAGGATAGGGTCTGCTCCATCATCATATGAACCAGTGACCCGCAGAGAATCACTTCCACATTTTCGTTTTTTAGTTGGGTATCCCAAATTTTCTGAAATACAGACGGAAACGCTTTGTCGGCTTTGCCAAGATACTGAAACTCATCAATGATGATTACCAGCTTTTCCTCACTCGGCTGCGCAAGCAATGTCTTGAAAATCATTTCCCAGCCAGCATTTGCTGCGCTGCGCAAAAGTTCGTCTTGAAGAAAGTCTGCGGCCATCTCACGAAAAGCTGCACAGTTTGCCTGTATGCTTTCCTCAGTGGCCAAATAGTACAATGCGTGTTTGCCTTTGCAAAACTCTGCGAGCAAAGTGGTCTTTCCGACTCTACGGCGACCGTAGACCACAAAAAGAGAAGCGATAGGATTTTTATAGGCGGCTTCCAACGCAGACATCTCTATCTCTCTATCAACGAATGGCATATTAACTCCCTCCTGCATCTTTTGCTACTTATAGCATACACTGCAATAATAATTCTGTCAAGAATTATTCTGCATGGCATTATTCCGTAGAGAATTATTATGCCAGTTCGACGATTTCTGCTATACAAGCCATCGCCTGATTTCGGGTTATCCGAGAAAGGGTGGTGGTTTTTGCGTGCAGGGGTAATCGGGAAACATACACATTCATGGCAGATTTTGCGATTTTTGCGAAGAATTTTCTAAAAAAATCGGGATTTGTGTTAGATTTTTGAAAAAAAGATGATGTTTTTCGCTTGCACGAATGTGCGAACCGCATAGAATAAAGTCAGTGGTCCGATACTGGCGGTATCGGATGCTTTTAAGGGCAGGGCCATGGTTGTACAAAATACAATTTTGGTCTCACTGATTTCGACCAGACTTCCTTGACGGCGGCTGTATGCAGGAACAATCTCCGGATGGGATGAATGGAATAACACAAACACATTTTTTGAAAGGAGCTTTTCCAATGAAAAGTTATAAGCGCGTTGCCTCTGCCGTTCTGGGCATGGCAATGGCCGCCAGCTGCATGGCGCCTATCACTGCATTCGCTGCAGAGGATTTTCAGCAGCCCACTGACAACACTGTGATTGCCAATCATCCCAACGATGAGACAATGCTGCACTCCACCCCCGTCTACCGCATCGGCACGAAGTCCTTCTACAAGGTGAACGATGACGGTTCAGTCACCTACGCCGACCAGGACACTGCTGGCTTCAAGGCCATCCCTGCCGCCTACATCATGGGCAGTTCCTACAACACCGTTGGCGAGTACGGCATCTACACCACCACCAAGAGCGACGGCAGCAAGCTGGAGCACTTCGTCAAGATTTCCGACTGCCAGGAATCAAACGGCAAGGTGAACTGGAACCACGGTACTGCTGATGAGGCCAAGGTCAGCGACGACACCAAGGCAAACGGTGTTGACACTGCCAGCAACGAAGACCCCACCATGAGCACCCAGTTCTACATCTACCTGGACAACAATTCCGAGATTCCGGAAGAGACTCCTCCGACGGAGGAAGAGCACCCGGGCGTCGCCACCGATGACGGCCGCGTTGAGTACGACATCACCGTCGCTACTGTCAACCATGTCAATGTCAAGGCTACCGTTCCTCTGTATGTCTGCATGTACGGTTTCCGCAGCACCGGCAATGTTGTCACCCCGACCAAGGACGCTTACCAGCTGCGCAACTACTCCACCATCGACAAGAACAGCCGCACCTACATCGCTGACATTGCCAAGGTGACCCACTACAGCCGCATCTACGATACCGACCACTCCAACGACGAGCTGTTCGCTATCGCTTATGATGCCACCACCAAGTCCTACACCTACTGGTACAGCGACCCCGCCACCCAGGCTGGCTGGACTGAGCCTGCCAACTACCATCAGATGGGTGCTGACGAGCACATCAACGCTTCCGGCGAGTGCTATGTCATCTTCATCGATGGCAAGTGGGACTTCAAGGCTGCTGGCACTCTGGATGGCGACGCCCTGCGTGAGACCGTTAAGGGCATTGACGGCAACCACCAGCTGAAAGAGGACTTTGTCATCTCCGATGGCGCTACCAGCTGCAACTTTGGCAAGAAGTTCGATGTCGGCACCTCCATGACCGACAACTCCAAGCGCGAGGGTCTGGCTCTGAAGGTTTCTGAGCTGCAGGCTGAGCCCGCCACCTGGCGCGTCGTTCCCATGAGCACCTCCGCTCTCAAGCGCGGCGAGATTGCCATGAGCATTGCTCCTGACTCCGCTATGTACAACGCTTCTGCCATCGACCTGGCTAAGTGCTCTGCTCCTCTGGACATCACCGAGAACGGCTGGTTCCTGGCCGCTCCGACCGAGGTCACCAAGACCGGCGCTGCCGCTGACGCTGTCACTCATGACGCCGCCAAGGCTCTGCCCCTCATCGTCAACGCCAAGATTGCAGGCTCCAATGTCAACGATGCTGGCTGCACTCCTGTTGTTCGCGTCACCTACAGCATCATCCCGATGTTCGAGACCGGCGACACCCAGACTGCTACCGCTGGCGGTGTCGGCAGCAACCGCTGATTTGAAAATTTCGGCATAAATCAAACTCGTTAGCGAGTTGGCCGTCGAGTGACCTGCCGCTCGGCGGCTTTGGTTTTAGCTAATAGCATCACACTTGGAAAGGAATAATATTATGGCGAACAATATCGTATCCACCGACAAGAAGACCTCGAAGAAGAATGACAAGCTTTTGCACCGTACCATCACGGTTTGTGTGGTTCTGCTGCTTGTGCTGTGCGCAGGCCTGTTCATCTGGAAGAAGAGTGGAAAGATTTCGGACAACCGTCTGGAAGATTCCGTTGCCGCACAGCTGGGCCAGCTCGATGGCAAGAGCGAGGCTGAGATTCAGGAAGAACTGAATCGGGTGGTAGAAGATGGCACCATGGCTATTTCCATCAATGTAAATCCCGTATTCAAGACCGGAGATTCTGAGGGTACGCTCGAAATCGAGAATGTCCCCAACAACAAGTACGCTCAGGTCGTAAGCATCACGCTCGATGACGGCGGTGCTGAGATTTACAACAGTGGTCTTATCCAGCCCAACTACCACATTCAGACCGATAAGCTGTCCCAGCCGCTCGAAGCAGGCACCTATGACTGTACTGCGACTTTCACGGCTTATGACACTTCTGATAGCGAGAATCCGATTGAGGTTGGTTCTGCTGCCGCCAAGATTACTATTTCCGTTCTGAGTTAAAGTATGCCGATGCCCCGGTGCAGACCCATCCGTTTGTGCTGGGGCATTTTTTGAAAAACACAGGAGGCAATTCCATGAAGCGTTTTGCAAAAGCATGCGCGGCGGTATCGATGGCATTGATGATGTCTACCGCTGTGGGTTTTGCTGCCGAAACGGAACACCCGAACATGGACCACGGTACTACCAATAAGGCTGCGGTGTCGGATGAAGTAGATACTGCTCTGAAACATCACGCCGAAAATGGGCACGAAGTTCACCGTGTACCTTGCTCCGGATATTCCGGAGACCATCCCCATTGTCCATGAAATCCCCAAGATGGGTGATGTGGGCATCGACCAGAAGACGCTGCTGGAAGCATTGCTGGTCGCGGGTGGCTGCTACCTTGTGAGCGATGGTGTTGCCACCGCCTGCAAGGGTAAGCGCAAAGACGATAAGGCTGCAACTCCCGCTTAAAATGCAAGGTCCCGATGCCGTTATGGCACCGGGGCTTTTTGTTTGTGGGGCAAAACCAAGAAATCATACGGGAGCTCTCAGAAAATCAGGCGCGAGCGTTGCCGAAATGTGCGAATCGCATACAATAAAATCATGAGTCATCGCAAGACCGCAGGATTATGCGGCAACAGAGAAATATAGTATCAGGAATCGAATAAGAGGTCTATCAGCATGGCAAATGTCAAGACTGTCGCAAGAAAAACCATCGGCTGGGTATCCCGCCTTATCAGTATAGCTGCACTCATCGCAGTGCTTATATTGAGCGGTATGCTGCTCCGAAGTATAGCACAAACCAAAAAGACTCAGGAACTCACTTCATCCTTGCAGGCTATCAGAACGACTGCACAGGAAACCAATGAGACTGACTGGTCCAATGGAATGCTTGCGGTCAACCCTGATTATAAGGGATGGCTTACTGTATATGGCACGACCGCTACCGGGCCGGTAGTGCAGGGAGAAACAAACGACACCTACCTCCGTACCGATATCTACGGAGAGCATAGTATCCCCGGCACCCTTTTCCTCGATGAAGTATGTGATACGCGGCAGCACGGTAACCTTATCATCTATGGGCATAAGATGAACGATGGGACAATGTTCGGCTCTCTGGATAAGTTCAAGGACCCGGAATTCTTCGATGAAAACGGGACCGTTTGCTGGGAAGGCGAGTACGGGAAAGAATACTATCAGATATTCGCGCTCATGGTAGTGCCGGGATATGTTGATGACCCGAACTTTGTAGATATTCAGGCATGGGCGAACACGCTCTCTGCCTCCGAAACTGGTGATATGCTCGAAACCATCCAAGATAAAGCCTCGATTTACAAGGAACTGCAATTCGACTGCAACAATGACAAATTCTTGTTCCTTGTCACCTGTGACTACAACATCAATAACGGTCGTATGGTATTGGCAGCAAAACGGCTAAAGAAAATCGACGAAAATTTGCGTTCATAAAGAATGTGCATTGACATTTTTGCGATGCAAAATATAATAGAGAAAGAAACACCTATCCTTTTTCTGACACAAATTGTTGCGGATTTGTTAAAATCGAGCCATCATGGTTGTATTCAATACACCTCCGTGATAAAATGCAAGTGTACAGAAGGATAGGACGCCAAGAGTCCACGGTATCGTCGATGACGAAATCCAAAACCGCGTAGGGCTGGCGGAACCTATCATTATTGAGTAGCCTCGGCGCTAGATACCGAGAAGGAGTGTTTTTGTCAACAACCCCGCCCAAACCGGTTCGCCGGTTATGGACGGGGCTTGCGGGGCAACCCGTAAGTCCGGTTGATTAGCCTCGGTGAACAGCAACTTCGGTTGTTGCGAACTCCGTTATGCATTTGATGAGCAATCATCTTCATAATATAGGCACCCCGATTATGCTCCACAAGTGTCGGGCTCTACGGGCAGTGTATGTGTCAATGACGCAAGCCGTTGACACATATTACGTTAAAAATCTCTAAGGGTAGGAGAAGTGCGTAAGCCATGCCGAAAGGCTAAAACAGTGCATAACATTGGCGAAGTGGACCACAGGGCGCAAGCCCTGACTTATAGTTTCATTACTATTTTACGAAAG